>Ga0207665_10000638_pt1 | contig 23596 bp, 24 predicted proteins | sample LARL112metaG_FD_184351 | JGI IMG/M metagenome (GOLD analysis project Ga0207665, IMG submission 184351) | Corn, switchgrass and miscanthus rhizosphere microbial communities from Kellogg Biological Station, Michigan, USA - LAR L11-2 metaG... | ecosystem: Host-associated > Plants > Roots >... | reverse complement strand
GTGCTGGTCGAGGCTCTCCTGGCTGGCGCCGAGGTTGCGCAGTACCCAGCCCGTGAAGTTGATCGCCCGGGCGGCGAACCGCGGCACCTGGCGGCGGTCTACCTCCGCGGTGTACCGGGTGAAACTGTCCAGCGCCAGCGCCGGGTGCCCGGCCAGGGCGTGCGCGTGCCCGGTGAACAGCAGCGCGTGCAGGGTGGCTGAGGTCTGCTCCACCCCGACCTGCCCGCGGGCGGCGGGGCTGAGCAGCGACAGCGCCTCCGCCGGGCGGCTCTGGTGGGCGCGGAGCACGCCCAGCCAGGCGGCTGCGGTGACCCGGTCGGCGCCCTGGGCGAGCGAGAGGGCTTCACCGAGCAGCAGCTCGGCCTGGGCCAGGTCACCGGCGGCGTGCCAGATCCGGCCGCCCGCGGCCAGGCAGCGGGCCCGGGTGGCGCTGTCCGCCGCGGCCAGTGCGCCGTCCGCGGCGAACCGGGCGGCCTGGCCGAAGCGCCGGTCGAAGTAGGCCGCCCACGCACCGACCTCGAGGGCGGCCGGCCCGGCGGCCGCCGCCCGCTCGACGTCTTGCAGCGCCTCGCGGTAGCGCGCACGGCGGGTGCGGACCCGGGCCCGGGCCAGCCAGCTGCCCGGATCGGGATGGAGCCGCACGGCATCGTCGAGCAGCGCTTCGGCGGCGGCGTGGTCGAAGCGTTCCGCGGCCCGGGTCGCCGCGTCGCTCAGGGCCCGGGCCGCGAGCTCGAGATCGCCGCCCAGCCGGGCATGGTGCGCGACGATGGCGGGGTCGGCACCTGGCCGCTGGGCCAGCACCCGGCCGGCCTGCCGGTGCAGCAGGGCGGCCCGGCCCGCGGTCGCGCTCGCCGCCAGCGCCTCCCGGACCAGCTCGTGCCGGAACGTGAACGTCCCGGCCTCCTCGGTCAGCAGCTGCTTGGCCACCGCCCGCTCGGCGTCGTCAAGCAGTTCCACCACCCGGCGGCCGAGCACCGCGGCCAGCAGGTCGAGGTCGAGCACCGGGCCGATCACCGCGGCGGTACGCAGCAGCGGGCCGGCCGTGCCCAGCTCGTCGCACCGGGCCGACACCGACTCGACCAGTGACGCGGGCAGCTCGGCCGCGGTTTCCTGCTCGGCCAGCTCGGTGAGGAACAGTGGGTGCCCCTGCGAGCGGGCGTACAGCTCATCGGCCCGGCCCGGGCCGACCAGCCGGGCCACTGCGTCCCTCCCCAGCACCCCCAGGTGCAGGCGGGCGGTTGCGGGCAGTGGCTCGCCATCCCCGGGCCGGGCCGTGGCGACGACGGTCAGCGCCAGCTCGGCCCGGCGGGCGAAGCCCACCCAGTCGCGCAGGGCCGGGCCGGCCAGGTGCGCGTCGTCTATCACCAGCACCAGCGGCCCGCGCTCGGTCAGCCGGGTCAGGATGCCGACCAGAGCTGCGTACAGAAACGTGGGCCCGAGGGTGTTGTCGGCGATCACGGGCAGCTGGTGCGGGCCGGGCGGCATGCCGAGCAGCGGGGCCAGGAACGCGTCCTCCGGGCCGAGCACCTCGGCCGCGGTGTCCGGGCCGAGCCGCCGCAGCAGCGCGGTGAGCGCGCTGAGCAGGGCGTCGAGCGGCATGGTCGCATCCAGCTGCCCGCACGAGGCCAGCAGCACGGTGTCCCCGGCGGCCGCTCGCCGGTCGGCCCAGCTGCGTACCAGCGTGGTCTTGCCGATGCCCGGTTCCCCGTCCACCACGGCGACCTGCACCGAGCCGTGGCGGGCCCGCGCCGCGACCGCGTCCAGGCAGGCCAGCTCCTCGTCCCGGCCGACCAGGCCCGGGCCGGCCGGGACCGGGTCGGCCATCGCCTGGGCGCGGCCCGGCCCGGCCACCTCGCCCCGCAGGATCTGGGTGTACAGCGCGGCGGTCTCTGGTGACGGGTCGGTGCCCAGCTCATCGGCCAGCCGTTCCCGGGCGGCGGCGTACGCGGCCAGGGCGGCCGCTACCCGGCCGCCCAGCACCTGGGCCCGGAGCAGCACCCGGAGCGCGGCCTCGTCGTAGGGGTCGTGTTCCAGCGCGGCGGACGCCGTCTCGGCCGCGGCCAGCCAGTCGCCCGCGTCCAGCAGCGCGCTGGCCGACACCAGGTGGCACCGGCTGACCAGGCGGTCCAGAGCGGCCAGCCGCAGCCGCGCCCAGTCACCGGGGGCCGGGCCCGGCCCGCCCCGGCCGGTCAGGGCCAGCGCCACCCGGGCGGCCGCCGCCGCGCCCGCCACGTTGCCGGACTCGCGGCGCCGGGCCACCTCGTCGGTCAGCCCGGCCAGTTCCGCCGCGTCCAGCCAGTCACAGTGCAGCAGGTAACCGCCGTCCCGGTGCTCGATCCGGTCGCGGCCGAGCACCGAGCGGAGCCGGCTGAGCAGCACGGCCAGCTGCTCGTCCGGCCGGGCGGGCGGTGTGTCGCCCCACAGCGCGTCAGTGAGCACCCCGGAGGGCACCACGGTGCGGTCGGCCAGCGCCAGCAGGTGCAGCGCCAGCCGGGCCTTGCGGCTGCCCAGCGCCTGCGGCTCGATCCCGTCCACGGCGAAGTCGCTGAGCACCCGGACGGCCAGCGACTTCATGCCGGTATCAAACCCCGGGGCGGGTCCCCGCCGCCACACCACACGCTGCAAACCAGCTGCAAGGCGGTCCCGGCACGCTCGGCAGTGCGGGCGCAGCGAGCGCCGCAGTCAAGGGAGGACAGTGATGACCGGGAAAGCCGAGCAGAAGAGCTTCACCACCCCCGACGAGACCCGCGCCTTCGGCCGCGGCACCCTGGACCTGGTGCAGATCGGCGGGGCGGACATCGGCCTGCTCACCCTGCAGCCCGGGTGGCGCTGGTCAGAGCATGTCAGGCCGCTGGCCGGCACGCCGTCATGCGAGGCCCCGCACTTCCAGTACCACATCCAGGGCACTCTGCACGTGGTGATGGACGACGGCACCGAGTTCGACGCGCGGCCCGGCGATGTGACCGCGCTGCCGCAGGGCCATGACGCCTGGGTGGTGGGGGAGGAACCGGTCCGCATCGTGGACTGGTACGGGGCAAGCAACTACGCCCGCGGCTAACCACCTGGCGGTGAGCCGCCCGGCTGGCCCACGGCGCCGCCCGATCAGCTTTAACGAACGGAGCCGCGTACTGGAACTGGCTAGGCTGGCTGGGTGGCCCGCCGGTTCGACACGCTCCGCACCGCCCGGCTGGTCATGCGGCGCTGGCGGGACGCGGACCGGGCGCCGTTCGCCGCGATGAGCGCCGACCCGGACGTCATGCGCTACTTCCCGGCCACCCTGGACCGGGCCGCGAGTGACGCGGTCATCGACCGCATCGAGGCGCTGTTCACCGAGCAGGGGTTCGGCCTGTGGGCGCTGGAGCTGGCCGGGCCGGCCGAGTTCATCGGCTTCACTGGCCTGAACCCGATGCCCGGCGACGTGCCCGGGGCGGGCGGCATGGAGGTGGGCTGGCGGCTGGCCCGGCACGCCTGGCATCAGGGCTACGCGAGCGAGGCCGCGCGGGCGGCCGCCGCCGTGGCCTTCGGCGGTGCCCGGCTCAGGGAGATCTGGTCGATGACGGCCGTCCGCAATGAGCCGTCGCAGGCGGTGATGCGGCGGCTGGGCATGACGGTGTCCGGCTACTTCGACCATCCGCGGATCGCCGCCGGGCACCCGCTGCGCCCGCACGTGGTGTACCGGCTGCGGCGGGCCGACTGGGCCCGCGCCGCGGACGTCAGCTGGCCTGGGCCGCCGTCCACTGCGGGCGGGTGACCCGGTACATGACCCACTCCCGGCCGAGCTCGGTCACCGGGCCCACGAACGCCCAGCCGACCCGGTCGAACACCGTCCGCATCGCCACGTTGGCCGGATCGGTCGGGGCCTCGACCACCTCGGCGGCGGCGTGCTCGAACAGCCAGTCGGTGAACAGCGCGAGCGCTTCCCGCCCGTACCCCTGGCCGCGCTTGTCCGCGCGCAGGCCGATGCCCATCTCGAACGTCCCGGGCGGCAGCGGCCGGGTGGACGGCACGAACGTCTGGATGCGTCCGATCGAGGTGCCGCCAAGGTCGATGGCCAGGTCGAGCCAGCCGTCGACCAGCTGCCCCGAGCGCCGCAGCCGCGCCTTGAACTGCCCTTCATCGGGAAGCTTGGCGATGGCCATCGGATCGGAGTCGACCATGGCCTGCCATTCGGCGTCGATTTCGGCCGGCCGGAGAGGCCGCAGCAGCAGCTGCGGTCCGCGGATCCGGATATCTGGAGGGTTCGCGCTGCTGTCCGGTATATCCCGCTGGGCCACGTCCCCAACATAGCCCGCCCGGCGATCCGGGATTTCGCGGCGGCCCAGCCACGGCCGGCCCGGCGGCCTGGCTCTACGCTGGTGCTGTGCGATTCGAGGACCTGCCGCCCGCCGAGTTCGCGTTCCCCGGCCCGCTGCGCGACCAGCTCGTGGCCGCGATCGTGGCCGGCGACAAGACCACAACCACCGGCGTGCTGGCCGACTACGAGCACGAGGGTGAGGCCCTGCCCCAGCCGGGCGAGCGGCAAGCCGTGGTCGACTCGGCCGGCCAGCCGGTGGCCGTGATCGAGACGACCACGGTGCGGGTGCTGCGGCTGGCTGACGTGGATCTGGCGCACGCGCTGGGCGAGGGCGAGGGCTACACCTCGGTGGCGGAGTGGCGCGCCGGGCACGAGCGCTTCTGGCACTCGGCCGAGATGCGCGCAGCCCTGGACGATCCGGGATTCACGGTCGGCGACGACACCCTGGTGGTGGCGCAGGCGTTCCGGCTCGTCACGAAATAACCGGAATCCGCGAGCGCCGCGGGCCGGTCATCTAACCTGCCCGGCCGGATGGCAGGTCAGCCCTCCGCAGACGTACAAGTCGTTCGCGGCCGTTCCGGCCGCCGCCGGGCAGAATGCGTTTGCCATGCTGATAGTGGACGCGTTAGACGTTAGACAGGAACTCGCGCAGCACGCGGGCTGGCTGTTCCCCTCGCTGCGGCGCCGCGTGCAGCGGTAGGCCCCTGACACAGGACAACGGAGAGCCATGGCTGAGCCAGTGGTCTTGATCAACGCGTTCGAGGTGCCCGCCGGGGACGCCGGCAAGTTCATCGCCGCCTGGGAGAAGACCCGGGACTACCTGGAGATCCAGCCGGGCTACCTGGACACCGCCCTGCACCAGTCGCTCAACCCGGGCGCTGACTTCCACTTCGTGAACATCGCCCGCTGGGCCACGGCCGAGGACTTCACCGCGGCCATCCAGAGCGCCGGATTCCGTGAGGCCGCGGTGGGACTGGCGGGCTATCCGCCGCACCCGAGCCTGTACCGGGTCGTCCGTACCTGACCCGCGATGGGCCAACCAGACGAGCCGGACGGCTACTTCGGGGAACCGGTCGCGGCCGGGTATGACGACGAGGTCGCGGACAGATTCCAGCCAGCCGTGCTGGACGCCACGGTGGACTTCCTGGCCGGGCTGGCCGGCCCTGGCCGGGCTCTGGAGCTGGGCATCGGGACCGGGCGCATCGCCCTGCCGCTGGCCCGCCGCGGCGTGCCGGTGCACGGCATCGACCTGGCCCGGGCCATGGTGGCCCGGCTGCACGCCAAGCCGGGCGGGGACCGGATCGGCGTGACGATCGGCGATTTCGCCACCGCCCAGGCCGGCGGGACGTTCTCGCTCGCCTACCTGGTCTTCAACACGATCATGAACCTGACCACGCAGGATGCGCAGGTGGCCTGCTTCCGCAATGTCGCGGCCCAGCTGGAGCCGGGCGGCTGCTTCGTCATCGAGGTCATGGTCCCCGACCTGCGCAGGCTGCCACCCGGGCAGGACGCCGTCCCGTTCCACGTCAGCCCGGCCGGCTGGGCGTTCGACGTCTACGACGTGGCCACCCAGGCGATGAGTTCCAACTACGTGACGGTCAGCGGGGGACAGGGCGAGTACCGGTCAATCCCGTTCCGGTACGTGTGGCCCGCCGAGCTCGACCTGATGGCCCAGCTGGCCGGGATGCGGCTGCGCGAGCGTTGGGCGGGCTGGACCCGGGCCCCGTTCACCAGCGACAGCGAGCAGCACGTGTCGGTGTGGCAGAAGCCAGCCAGCTGAGCCCGCCGCGGGCGACTGGGTCTGCGAGGCGGCGGGGACTGGCGCCGGCTACATCGGGCGGCTCTTCCGCCAACCGGCGGCGGGCGGGTGGTTGGTACCGTGCCGCCATGACTTTCTCGCTCAGCGATGCGACGCTCCGGCTGCTGGACGGGCGGAACTACGCGGTCCTGGCCACGATCAACGCCGATGGCAGCCCGCACACCTCCGCGATGTGGATCGGCCGTGATGGCAATGACCTGCTGTTCTCCACGGTGCAAGGACGGGTGAAGTACCGCAACATGCAGCGCGATCCGCGGGTCAGCGTCACGATCCTCGAGTCCGCCAACCCGGAGAACTACGTGGAGCTGCGGGGCACGGCGTCGATCACGCCGGACCCGGACCGGACGCTGCACATCGAGCTGGCCCGCAAGTACGACCGCGATCCCGGGCAGGATGTGCCGGGCGCGGTCCGGGCCATCGTCCGGGTGACGGTGCAGAAGGCCACCGGGTATTCCGCCTGAGCTGCTGCCCGCCGCCCGGCTGGGTCACAGCTCCAGGATGATGGTGACCGGGCCGTCGTTGACCAGGCTGACCTGCATGTGGGCCCCGAAGATGCCGGTCTCCACCCGGGCGCCCAGCCCGCGCAGCGCGGTCACCACGGCGTCCACCAGGGGCTCCGCGACCGGGCCGGGCGCCGCCGCCTGCCACGTCGGGCGGCGCCCCTTACGGGTGTCCGCATACAGCGTGAACTGGCTGATGACCAGCAGCGGCGCGGCCACGTCGGAGCACGACTTCTCGCCGTCCAGGATGCGCAGTCCCCACATCTTGGCCGCCAGTTTCGCGGCCAGTTCCGGTGTGTCGTCATGAGTAACCCCCACCAGCGCCAGCAGGCCCGGCTCGTGGATGGCCCCGACGACCTGCTGGCCCACGCTGACGCTGGCCTGGCTTACCCGCTGTATTACAGCTCTCACTGGCGTGTCCTTCCGGCGCGCGGTCCGGGTGAACCGTATCCACGCCTGGTCCACCGGCCCGACGGCGGGTACGCCGAGCCTGGCCTGTCTGGCAAAGGCGTCACCAGCAGCCCGAACGCCGGCCGGCGATCCTTTACTGCGGCCCCGGTCCTATCCTGGCGGTCGTGCCCCGACGGCGATGTGACCTTCCGCGCGCAGGCCGGCGATCTGCTGGCCGGCCTGGCCGGGGTCGAGGCTGTGACGCCGCGCGGCGGTGCCGGCTGAGCTGGTGCAGGCGTGCCAGGACATCATCTGGGCCGAACTGGCCCAGCGGGGGATACGGCGGGACGAGCCGGCCACCTGGGCTGAGCCGGTGGTCCGCATCAACTGCCCGGAAGGTGGCCCGTTCCCAGCGGCCGGCACCCGGCCGGCCGTGCAGGGCGCCTGCGACCAGCTGATCGGCGCTGGCCGGTGGTGGCGCCGGGAAGGCATCGGCGGCACGGTTCCGGTCCGCTTTCCCGGCGCGGACGACCCCGGGGATGCGGGCTGGCACATCGAGGGCAGCTACCAGGACGGTGGCGGCGGGCAGTGGCGGGTCAATGCCGGCTCCCGGGGGCGCGGGCTGCTCGCGCTCTACCTGTTAAGCGATGTGGACGAGGCCAGCGCGCCGACCCGGCTGCGCCCGGGCTCGCATCTCGATGTCCCCCCGCTGCTGGCCCCGGCTGGCGCCGCGGGACTCGACTGGGCCGTAGCCGCGCAGCAGGCGGCCCAGGCCAGTGCGCACCGGCCCACCGCCCTGGCCACCGGCCGCGCCGGTGACGTGTTCCTGTGCCATCCGTTCCTGGTGCACGCCGCCTCATGGCCGCATCTGGGACGTCAGCCGCGGATCATCGCCCAGCCGGGGGTGGCTCTGCATGCGGAGTACGCGCTGCACGAGCGGCCGGGGGAACAGCCGCCCCCGGTGCAGCGGGCGATCCTCGACAGCCTGGCCGCAGCGGGCGATGCGGGGAGCGGCGGGGCCGAGGCCACCGGTGACACCCCCGGCTTCTGACATCCGGGGGGCGGGAGTCACTGACGGCCGCGGCCCCAGCGTGGCTTGCGCTTCTCGAGGAACGCGCGCATCCATTCCCGCGCGTCGGGCAGCTGGCTGGTCGCGGCCATCACCTCGATGGCGTAGGAATACGCCTTCGGCTGATCCAGGTCGATCTGCGCGTAGAGCGCCTGCTTGCCGATGCCCTTGCTGTCCGGCGAGCCGCGGGTCACCCGCTCGAGCAGGTCCTGGACCGCGCTGTCCAGCTGGCTGGCGGGCACCACCTGGTTGACCAGGCCCCAGTCGAGGGCGGTCCGCGCGTCGATGACATCACCCGACATGGCCATCTCCATGGCCCGCTTCCGGCCGACGTTCCGGGCCACGGCCACCATCGGTGTGTGGCAGAACCAGCCGCCCTTGCCCCCGGGCGTGGCGAAGCCGGCCTCCGCACTGGCCACGGCGAGGTCGGTGCTGGCCACCAGCTGGCAGCCGGCCGCGGTGGCCAGCCCGTGCACCCGCGCCACCACCGGCTGGGGCACCTGCTGGATCAGCGTCATCAGCTCGGTGCAGGTGCCCAGCAGCGAGCGGATCGCGGGCAGATCGGTCTCCGCCACCTCGGCGAGGTCGTGCCCGGAGCTGAACACCGGGCCGTTGCCCGCCAGCACCACGCCCAGCGCATCGCTGTCCCCGATCTGGCGGAACGCGGTGATCAGCTCCCGCATGTGCGCCAGCGACAGCGCGTTGCGCCGCTGCGGCCGGTTCATCGTGATCGTGGCGAACGCGCCCGACCGCTCCACCAGGATGTGCTCGAACTCCATGGCCACCCTCCTCCTGCCCGCAGCCTACGCCGGCCATCCTGGGCCGCCAGGTGACGCAGGCCAGCGCGCGGGCGGGCTAGAAACTGAAGCCGATCGCCCGCAGCTGGTCACGGCCGCTGGCCGCCGAGCTGGACAGCCAGCGGCTGCATGGCGGTGGCCGGGCAGGCTGACCGGGCAGGCCGATAATCGGGGCATGACCGAGTTCCCCCCGGAGGTGACGGTAGCCGCGGTCCCGCCCGGCTCAGCCGAGGGATCCGCCGTGCTCACCGCCTACTTCCACGACATCGTGGGCCGCTATTACGGCCGGCCGGCCACGGCCGGCGAGGTCGCCGAGGCGATGGCCGCCGAGCCGAGCGACGACCTCGCCCCGCCGGGCGGGCTGCTGCTGGTGGCCCGGCAGGCCGGGACGGTCGTCGGCTGCGCGGGCCTGCGCCTGCTGCCCGCCGGGGTCGGCGAGGTCGCCCGGGTGTTCGTGCTGCCCAGTGCCCGCCGCCGTGGGGTGGGCGCGCTGCTCATGAGGGTGGTCGAGGAGGCGGCCCGCGAGCGCGCGGTGCGCAAGCTCCGCCTCGACTCCGGCAGCCACCTGACCGAGGCCCAGCAGCTTTACGCCCGCACCGGCTACCGAGAGGTGCCTGCGTTCAGCAATGGCCGGTTCTCGGACCGCTGGTATGAGAAACCGCTGACCTGACCTGGCGCCACTGACCTGCGCCCGGCTGCCCAGCAGTGAACGGCTGCGTCACCTCCCCGTCAGATGAGATCCCAGGGCACGGAGTCATAGACACCGTGCACCGTCTGCACCAGCGCGGGGGAGACCGGAATGGCCGTGCTGTCGATCCGGCCCACCGGCGCAATGCCCCGTGAGTTGGTGACAAACGCCCCGGTGCAGCCCGGCAGGTCGGCCAGGCGGACCTGGGCGTGCCGGCTCGGCAGGCCGTGGCGGGCCAGCCGGGGCTCCACCAGCTGCATGGTGATGCCGGCCAGGCACGGCGCGTCCGGCCAGGTCACGGTGGTGTCGTCGAAGAACGCGATGTTGGTGACGGCCCCCTCGGCGATGGTCCCGTCCGGCGCCACCAGCAGCGCTCCGTCGAACCCCCGGCTTGCGGCGAGCCGGTTGTAGTACGTCTGCCCGAAGCCCCCGATGTGCTTGATGTGCGGCGCCGGGCGCTGGTACGGGGCGGACATCAGCCGCTGCGGGCCGGCTGGCATCTCGCCCGGCGGGCGGATCGTCACCAGCACGGCCGGGACGGCGTCACCGTCCGGCCAGAAGACGATGACCCGTACCGACGCATCGCGGTCGCTGGCCAGCGCATGCCGGATGTGGCTGCGCACCAGGTCGCCGTCCAGCCCGGTGCCGAACAGTTCCCGGGTGGCGGCGTCCAGCCGGGCCAGATGCAGGCCCAGCCCACGGGTCCGGCCGTCGCGCACCTGCATGGCGGTGAAGTGACCGTAGCTGACGAGCGCGAGGTACTGCACGGCGGCGGCCGCCGCCGCGGTCCCGTTGACTTCGGCCCGGACGGCTGGCATGCCCATGGGCCCACGGTAAGCGGCCGCCGGGCCGCCGCGCGGCCGGCCGGGGCCACGGGTCAGCTGCGGACCGCCGGCCGGCTGTCCAGCCACAGCGCCCAGGGCTCTATCCCGCCGATCAGCAGCAGCCCGGCGGCCGCCCACGGGTCACCGCCGAACCGCGCCGTGACCTCCTGCTCATCGGCCGCCCGGACCAGATGCAGGGTCCGGTGACCGGGGCCGAGCGGGCCGCCGAGGATGAGGAAGCCGTCCTCGACCAGCCCGTCCATGAACGCCGCATGCTCGTCCCAGCCGTCCTGGCGGCGGATCGGGCGGGTGGCATCCCAGCCCGGGCCGTGCACCAGCGTCACCGCGAAAGTGGCCATGCCGCGACCGTACCGGCCGGTACCGACAGCCAGTCCGGCGAACAGGCCAGCGGCCCAGCTGGCCCGCCCGGCCAGCACTGGCACATCCCCGGGTGATCTTTACTGGACGGGCCCGGGGTGCCAGCCTGTACGGGTGAGGTCGGCGGTCAGGTATTGCGTGACGCCAGCGGGCCGGGTCGCCTACTCCACGACCGGCGACGGCCCGCCGCTGCTCTGCGATTCCGGCTGGGTGACCCATCTGACCAAGCAGCTGGAGCTGTTCTCGTTCGCGGCCTTCATGGCGCGGCTGGCCGAACGGTTCACCGTGATCCGCTATGACAAGCCGGGATGCGGCCTGTCCGACCGGGACGGCGTCGAACTGTCCTTTGACGCGCAGGTAGCGGTGGCGCTGGCGGTCGCCGACGCGGCCGGGGCTGGCCAGTTCCGGATGTTCGGTGCCTCGCAAGGCGGTCAGCTGGCCGCGGCGGTAGCCGCGCGCCATCCGGAACGGGTCGAGGCGCTGGTGCTGTATGGCACCTGCGCCAGCGGCTCGGACCTGGCCCCTGCCGAGGTCAGGGACTCGATCGTGGGACTCATCCAGGCCCACTGGGGCCTCGGGTCGAAGATGCTCACCGGCATCTTCATCCCGGAGCCCAGCATCGCGGAAGTCGAGTTGTTCACCGCGTACCAGCGGGCCAGTGCGTCGGCCGCGGTGGCCGCCCAGCTCCTCGACGTGTACTACGGCACTGACGTCAGCGCGCTGCTCCCGGCGATCCGGGCGCGGACCGCGGTGCTGCACCGCGAGGCCGACCCGGCCACCAGCTTCCGGCTCGGGCGGGAGGTGGCCGCGCTCATCCCAGGGGCCACGCTCATCCCGCTGCCGGGCTCCAGCCACCTCTACTACCACGGCCACTGGGCGGAAGGGCTGACGGCCATGCTTGGCTTCCTCGGCGGGCGTGTCACCCAGCCGCCGCGGGATGCCGCCGAGATCCCGCTGACCAGCCGGGAGCTCGAGGTGGCCAGGCTGATCGCGGAGGGGCTGACCAACCACGCGATCGCCAGGCGCCTGGCGGTCGCACCCCGCACCGCGGAAGCACACGTGGAGAACATCCGGCGCAAGCTGGCGGTGCGCTCCCGGGCCCAGATCGCCGCCTGGGTCACCGAGCAGCGGCTCCGCTCCTGACTGGCCCGGGCTAGGTAGTTCAGCCGGCCGGCGGCCACTGCCACGGCGGTAGCGCCGGTAGTTCACCCGATAGCGGCCCCCGGCCTGATGATCTTACTGTCGGCATATGTGCTACGCCGGGAACCCCGCTGGACCGTCAGTGACTCATGGCCAGCCGCTGCCTGGCCGTCGCCGGGCGGCTGAATTCTCTGCCCTGCTCACGCTGGGCTACGCAGCAGCGGGGTACCTGGTCTTCCTCGCGGTGCTGGCTTACTCACTGGGCTTCTTTGCCGATCTTGGTGTGCCCAGGGGGATCGACGGGGGAACGCGCTCCGGGTGGCCCGCGGCAATGGCGACCGACACGGCGCTGCTGCTGCTGTTCGCGGTCCAGCACACGGTCATGGCCCGCGCGCGGTTCAAGCGCCAGTGGACCCGGCTCGTGCCCGCACCAGCCGAGCGGGCCACGTACGTCCTGTTCGCCAGCTTGCTGCTGGCCCTGCTGTACTGGCTGTGGCAGCCGGTTGGCGGCACGGTCTGGCGGCTGCCTGAGCCGGGCCGCGGCCTGCTGCTGGCGGTGTACGCGGCCGGCTGGGTGATCGCCCTCAGCTCGACGTTCCTGATCAGCCACTTCGACCTGTTCGGCGTGCGCCAGGCCTACCTGCACGTGCGCGGCCAGGCCTACCGGCCACCCCCGTTCACCGAGCGCGGCCTGTACCGCCGCGTCCGGCACCCGCTGATGGCCGGATTCCTCGTGGTGTTCTGGGCCGCGCCCACAATGACCGCCGGGCACTTGCTGTTCGCGGCCGCCGCTACCGGCTACATTCTGGTCGGCATCACGTTCGAGGAACGTGACCTGAAGCGTTCGCTCGGCCGGGCATACGCCTCCTACCTGACCCGGGTGCCGGCGCTGGTGCCCGCTATCCGGCCCCGGCAGAACGGGGGACGCCAATGACCAGCAACAGCCCCGGGCCGCCCCGGGTCGGCATGTTCCCGCCGTTCGACCTGCTGGACTGGGAGCCGCCGGCCGCGCGGGCCTTCCTGGCCCAGGCCGACGCGGCCGGCATCGACCATGTCTGCTGCGCCGACCACGTCAGCTTCCTGGCCGGCCTCGGTTTCGACGGGCTGCTGCAAGCCACCGCGCTGGCCATGCTCCATCCCACGCTGCGGATCTACTGCGGGCTGTACCTGCTGCCGCTGCGCCACCCGGTCCTGGTGGCCCGCCAGCTGGCCGACATCCAGCGGCTCGCCCCCGGCCGGCTCACGTTCGGGGTCGGGGTGGGCGGGGAGGACCGGCACGAAGTCTCGGTCTGCGGCGTCGATCCAGCCACCCGGGGCCGGCGGATGGATGAGTGCCTCACGGTCCTGCGGCAGCTGCTGACCGGCGCGCCGGTCACCTTCCACGGCCAGTTCTTCGACCTGGATGACGCGGTCATCACCCCCCCGGCCGCCGGCATCCCGATCACCGTCGGCGGCCGCTCCGACGCGGCGATCCGGCGGGCCGGCCGGCTGGGGGACGGGTGGCTCGGCATCTGGAACTCACCCCGGCGGTTCGCCGCGGCCGTCGAGATGGCCGCGGCGGAGGCCACCCGGGCGGGCCGGCCCAGCCCGCCCGCCCGGCACGCGATGCAGGTGTGGTGCGGGCTGGCCGATTCCAGGCAGGCCGCCCGCGACTGCCTGGCCCCCGCGATGGAAGCCTTCTACCAGCTCCCGTTTGAGCGTTTCGAGCGGTACTGCCCGTACGGGACCCCCGAGGACGTCGCCGGGTTCCTCGCCCCCTACGTGGCCGCGGGCTGCACGGAATTCAACCTCATCCCGCAGTCACCCGACCATGACCAGGCCATCGGCGGCACGGCGACCGTGCGCAAACTGCTGGCCCAGGCATGACCGGCCGCCTGCTGGTCGGGCCCCGGTACTGCGGGCCGCCGGGGACCGGCAACGGCGGCTACGTGTCCGGCCTGATCGCTGGCTTTCTCGACGGGCCGGCTGAGGTCACGCTGCGGCGGCCGCCGCCCCTGGGCACCCCGCTGGCCGTGCAGCGCGATGGTGATCAGGCCATCCGGGTGCTGGACGGCCCCACCCTGGTGGCCGAGGCGGCCCGCGCGCCGGGCCACCTGGCGGTGGAGCTGCCGGCCCCGGTCTCGGTCCAGGACGCCCGCCGCGCGGGCCGTGGCTCCCGGCTGCGGACCCACCCGGCCGAGCATCCGTTCCCGCGCTGCTTCGTGTGCGGGCCAGACCGGGAACCCGGTGACGGGCTGCGGATTCATGTCGGGCGGGTAGCGGGCCGGGAGCTGTCAGCTGATGCCTGGTGCCCGGGGGAAAGTCTCGCTGGGCCAGATGGCCAGGTCCGGGCCGAGTTCCTGTGGGCCGCCCTGGATTGCCCGGGCGGTATCGGCGCGTTTGGCGACAGCTCGCTGGATGGCCCGCCATTCGTGCTGGGCCGGTTCGCGGTCCGGCAGACCGGCGCGGTCCGGGCCGGGGAAGCCCATGCCGTGGCCGGCTGGCGGGTGGCCCAGGACGGCCGGAAGATGCTGGCCGGCTCCGCGCTGTTCACCGCGGGCGGGCAGGCGGTGGCGGTCGCCCGGGCCACCTGGATCCGCCTGGGCTGAACCGGGTGACGCGGCCGGGGTGGCCGCCCGGCTGCCGCCCGCTCCAGCTAGGTTGGGCTGCATGCCGGTGACGACGAGACAACAGGAAAAGGCCGCCGCGTTCGCCGCACTGCATGCCGGTGAGCCATTCGTGATCCCCAATCCGTGGGACGCTGGCTCGGCCCGGGCGCTGGCCGCGCTCGGGTTCAGGGCACTGGCCACCACCAGTTCCGGGTTCGCGTTCACTCTCGGCCGCCTGGACGGCCGGGTCACCCTCGAAGAGCTGGCCGAGCACGTCGCGGCGCTGGATCAGGCCACCGGTCTCCCGGTGTCGGTGGACCTGGAGAACGGCTACGGCAGCGACCCGGCCAGCGCCGCCCATGCCATTGCGCGGGCCGCGACAGCGGGTGCGGTCGGTGGATCCATCGAGGACTACGACCCGGACGGCTACCTGTACGAGCTGTCCCACGCGACCGAGCGGGTCGCCGCGGCGGCTGAGGCCGCACGTGGGCTGGGCTTCGACTTCACGCTGACCGCGCGGGCGGAGAATCACATCCGTGGCCATCCCGACCTCGATGACACGATCGCCCGGCTGCGGGCCTTCGAGGAAGCCGGCGCGGACGTGCTCTACGCCCCCGGGCTGCGCCGCACAGAGGACATCCGGGCCGTGTGCCAGGCCGTGTCCAAGCCGGTCAACGTGCTCGCCGTGGCCAGCCTGTCGTTCGCCGAGATCGCCGCGGCGGGGGCCCAGCGGGTGAGTGTCGGTGGCGCGCTGACCTGGGTCGCGGCCCAGGCGATGGTGGACGCAGCCACCGCGATCCGCGATCGCGGGGACTTCAGCGCGCTCACCGCGCGGCTGCCGCTGGCCGACTGGTTCGGCCCGGGGCAGTAGCCGCCCAGCCCGCGGCCAAGGGCCGGCCGGTCAGCCGGGCGAGTGATCCAGGGTTTTCTCGAACCAGTGGTCGGCGTAGTGCTCGTCGTTGAACGCCGCCACCTCCTGATAGCCGGCCGTCCGGTACAGGCTGATGGCCTCGTCCAGGGCCCGGTTGGTCTCCAGCCGCACGGTGCGCACCCCGCGGGCGGCCGCGCGCGCCTCCAGTTCGGCCAGCAGGCGGCGTCCCAGTCCCAGCCCGCGCACGGCCGGCGCGACCCACATCCGCTTGATCTCGGCCGGGGCGTCGCCATGGAACTTGACCGCGGCACAGCCGACCGGCGCCGAGTGCAGCATGGCCACCAGCAGCAGGCCGGCCGGCGGGGTCAGCTCGGCGTCGCCCGCGGAGATGCTCCGCACCGGGTCGAAGCCGCTGTCGAAGCGGCCGGCCAGCTCGGCGAAGTACGCCTGCACACAGGCACGGGCGTCCGGGTGCCGCGGGTCGCGCTCGCTGACCTGCACCGCCGAGGCCGTCAGCAGCCGCTCCACCTGGGCCATCGCGGTGACCAGGCGGGTGCGCTGCGCCGGGCTGAGCGAGCGCAGGATGGCCCCGGCCGCCTCGTCCGAACGCTGGTCCAGCAGCTCCCGCTCAGCTAGCCCGCGGCTGGTCAGCTGGGCGGTGCGGACCCGCCCATCGGTGCTGCTCGGCTGGACCGTGACCAGCCCGTCCCGGGCCAGCGAGCGGAGCAGCCGGCTGAGGTAGCCAGAGTCCAGGTCGAGGCGGGCCCGCAGCGCCCGCACGTCGCTGCCGTCCGGGCCGATCTCCCACAGCGCCCGGGCCTGCCCGAGCGGGCGGTCCCGGGACAGGAAGGCGTCGTCGAGGGCGCCGATGCGCTGCGTCACGGTCCGGTTGAACCGGCGGACCTGGCCGACCATGTCTGGATCCATTCTCTGACTTTAGTCAGAGAAGCTGGCCAGGCGCCACATCACCGCGCTCCCCGGCGCACCTGCAGCAGGTACTCCGTGCGGTTGGCCGGATTGTGCCCGGTCCGGGCCCGGGCCGGGGCTGGGCCGCGCACCGGCCGGTAATGGCTGAAGGCGCAGTCCAGCACGCCCTCGCCGTGGCTCAGCGCGGGAAGCTGCTGCCGCAGCTCATGCACCCTGGCGGCCGGGATGTCACCCTCCAGCAGGCAGCACGGGCCCTGCAGCTGCTGGGTGCGCGGGACCGCGCCCAGCCGCCCAAGCGCGAGCCCGGCCGGGCCCGCGGTATCGGCCGGGACCTCCAGGGTGAACCGCTGGACCGGCTCGTACACCCGGGTACCGGCCTGCCGCAGCGCGCTGATCAGGACCAGCGGGGTCAGGCCGCGGAAATCGCCTGCGGTGCTGGAAATGCTGGGGTCGAACGACTGCCCGCGCCTGCCCTGCGGCGGGGCGTAGCCGGAGTGCGTGAGGGTGACGGCACAGTCGGGGATCGCCCAGCCGTAGATGCCCTCACGCAGTGTCCGGCGGACGGTCTCCTCGACCGCCTTGCGGAACGGCACTGGCAGCGCCCCGGCTTCGATTCCCAGGCCGAACCGCACCCCGGTGCCCACCGGGGCGGGCTCGACGAGCAGGCCCACGGTGGCCAGGAAGGGATTGGCCGCCTCGCGCATCATCTCCACGGCCGCGCCCGGGCCGGCCAGCCGTTCGATGCAGATCGTGGCCGTGCCGCGGAAGGTGACCCCGATACCGAAATCATTGGCCAGGGTGGCCTGGATGACTTCTTTCTGCACCTCGCCGTACAGCGACAGGTACATCTCCTGCCGCAGGTCATCCTGGCGCAGGTTGATCAGCGGGTCCTGCTCGGCGAGCTGGGTGAGGGCCGCGTGCAGGGCGCCCCGGTCGGCCGGATGGCCGGGGACCACCACCGTTTCCAGGGTCGGCGGGGCGAAGTAGCGCCGCCCGGCGGCCGTACCGGGCTGGCCGATCAGGTCGCCGGTCTGGATCTCACCCAGCCCCCACACCTTCGCGATCTGGCCCGCCGCCACCGAGCCTCGCGGCCCGGCTGCGCCGCCGCCGAAGACGCTGATCGCGGTCACCTTCCCGGTATGGTCCTGGCCGAACCGCACCCGGTCCCGGGTGTGCAGAGTGCCCGAGAACAGCCGCACGTAGGCGATCTTCTCCCCGGCCGGGCCCCGCTCCACCTTGAACACGGCACCGGCCGCCGGGCCGCCTGCGTCGCCTTGGGTGGCAGGCAGCAGCTCGGTGAGCCCGGCCGACAGCGGGCCGGCACCCGCCCCGGTGATGGCCGAGCCGAAGAACACCGGGTACACCAGCATCCTCCGGGCCTGGGTAGCCAGCTCGCCGCGGAGGCGTCGGTACGGGACGGCCGCGTCAGCCAGGTAGGCGGCCAGCAGCGTATCGTCGTGCTCGGCGAGTACCTCGCCCAGCCGGGCGGTGAACTCCGGGTCGGCCGGGCCGAACGGGATGACGCCAGCCTGCCGCCTGCCGAGGCCGCGAGGGCGTCCCATCGCGACGATGGCCGGGCTGAGCTGGCGGGCGATGGCCTGGAGAAGCTGCCCGTACTGCGCCCCAGCGCGGTCGATCTTGTTCACGAAGATGAGCGTGGGGATACGCAGCCGCTGGAGGGCCCGCATCAGCACCCGGGTCTGCGGCTGCACCCCTTCCACAGCGGAGATCACCAGCACCGCGCCGTCAAGCACGCAGAGCACCCGTTCCACCTCGGCGATAAAGTCCGGGTGACCGGGGGTGTCGATCAGGTTGACCCTGACGCCGCCGATGGTGAACGACACCACCGCGGACTTGATCGTGATGCCGCGCTGCTGCTCCAGCGGCAGCGAATCGGTCTGGGTGCTCCCGTCATCGACGCTGCCGATCTCGTCGATGACACCGGCGGCGAACAGCAGCCGCTCGGTGAGCGTGGTCTTACCGGCGTCTACATGCGCCAGGATCCCCAAGTTCAGCGTGCGCACGAACCGTCATGTCCTCTGGGTAGGCGGAAACTCCTTTCCGGGCAGACATGAACGCAGTGCGCATTGACCTCTCCTTGCCGGCTGGCTGTCACCGGGAGTACAGCAGAGGGGCCGCCGGGCAGGCAACCGAGTATCCGGCCGGAACTAACCCGCGGGGCGCCGATGACTTCGCGGCGCTGCAGCCGTCCTAGCTCCCATGAACATGGTGGATCTCGGGCCCGCGGCCCAGCGGCTGGCCGGCCTGGTGGCCCGGGTCGGGGACGACGAGCTGGGCCAGCCGACGCCGTGCCCGTCCTACACGGTCGGTGACCTGATCGACCACGTCGGTGGCCTGGCGCTGGCTTTCACGGCCGCGGCCGACAAGGAGTTCGGCACGTACGGCGACATGGCCCCGTCCGGGGACGCCTCCCGGCTGGCGGGCGACTGGCGCAGCCGGATCCCGCGCGATCTGGCCGGGCTGGCCGGGGCCTGGCAGAAACCCGACGCATGGACCGGGATGACCAGGGTCGGCGGGGGTGAGGCGCCCGCCGAGATGGCCGGGCTCAGCCTGGCCGACGAACTCGTGGTCCACGGCTGGGACGTCGCCCGGGCGACCGGGCAGCCGTACCACGCAGAGCCGGAAGTACTGGCCGCGGCGCGCGCGTTCCTCAGCCAGTTCGCCAGCCCCGACGCGCCAGCCGGCCCGGACGTGCCCTTCGGGCCCGCCCGGGTGCTGCCCGGCAGTGCCCCGCTGCTGGACCAGGTGGTCGCGCTGGCCGGCCGCGATCCGGCCTGGGCGCCGCGCTGACCTGGCACCGGGTGATCCAGCCCGGTGCCATCCGGTACCGGCCTGGCCAGCCACCACGGGGGCTGGCTGGCCAGGCCGCCAGCGGGCCGCCGGGGCCGGCATCATCGCCGGTCCCGGCGGGCTGCCTGCCGGGCGGCCCGGGCTCCGTGGTCAGCTGGGCATCAGCGGGCGATCGGGTAAGTCTCAGCTCGTGCTGAGCGGCCTTCTAGCTTTCCTTCAGCTAAATATCCCAGTATCAGACCGTAAACGGGGATAACGAGGCTTGGGGCGGCGGGTCATGGCGGGAGGCTGGAACAGGCCGGGCAGCATGCCGGGCCTAGATGGAGCAGCGGGGGTGTGGCCGTCCCGGCAGATCATTCTGCCCCCGGCCGACCAGGCGCCCGGGCTGGCCCGGCTGGCCACCCGCGACGTGCTGGCGGCCTGGCAGCTGGCCGGCCTGGCGGACACGGCCGTCCTGCTCGTTTCCGAGCTGGTGACCAACTCGGTCCGGCACGCCTGCACCAGCCTGGCGCTGCGCCTGGAAATCGCCGGGACCTCGCTGCGCATCGAGGTCCATGACCATGAGCCGCGGCGGCCACAGCCGCGCACCCCGGACGGGCTGGACGAATCAGGCTTCGGCCTGGTCCTGGTGGACGCCCTGGCCAGCAAGTGGGGCGTGTTCGACACCTCCACCGGCAAGGCCGTCTGGGCCGAGCTGCAGTTCAGTTAGCTGACCGCCGGGCTCCGGCCGCCCCGGCCGCCGTTCATGGCTACTATCGCTGGTGTAACGCGCGCCGGCACGGCGCGGACCAGGTCATCCAGCGGGAGGCAGGCGGGGCCGGCGGGGTGAACATCAGCCACCTCATCGCCAGCTATGGCTACCTGGCCCTGTTCGCACTGGTAGGTGCGGAGAGCCTGGGAATCCCGCTGCCCGGCGAGACCGCGCTGATCATCGCCGGGACCTATGCCGGGCACACCCACCGGCTGAACCCGTGGCTCATCTTCCTGGTGGCCTCGGCGGCCGCAATCATCGGCGACAACATCGGGTACTGGCTCGGGGACAAGGGCGGCTACCGGCTGGCCCTGCGGTACGGGCCCAAAGTGCGGCTCGATCAGCGGAAGCTGAAGATCGCCCGGTACCTGTTCGATACCTATGGCGGCAAGGTCGTCTTCTTCGGCCGCTTCGTGTCCGTGCTGCGGACCTACGCGGCGTTCCTCGCCGGGACGAGCCGGATGCGGTGGCGCCGGTTCCTGCCCGCCAATGCGGCGGGCGGGATCATCTGGGCTGGGGTGTACACGCTGGCTTCCTACCTGGCCGGGGCCGCCCTGCAGCGGGCGTCCGGCTGGATCGACCTGATCCTCGGCGCGGCCGCGGTACTCGCCATCGCCGCCGTCCTGCTGCTGCTGCGGCGGCAGATGGCCAGGCTGGCCGTGCGCGCGGAAGCGGCCTACCCCGGGCCGCTCGAATAGCCACCGCGGGGCGCGGGTCACCCTGAACCGGTCCGCTCTGGGTAACGTTTCGGCCTTGCTAGCGCTCTTACTGAAGTAGTTTCCGGTATTGGACGAAGAGCGAGAAGGGCCGGTGGATATGCGACATCTGATCGGGATCGTGCTGGCCATCGTCATGGCCGGGGTGCTGTTCTTCGCTGGAGCCTGGGGCTACCTGAAGCTGACCACCGGCCCGCTGCGGGTGCTGCCGCCGGGTAGTGGTGGTTCGCTGCTGTCCGATCACCGCGTGCTGCTCGCGATGGCCGCGGTCGCGGGCACCGGCCTGCTGGCCGGGATCCTGATCGCGGCACCCGGGATCTCCCCGCTGGCCGCCGGGCTGCCCGGGCTGGTCCTGCTCGGCTGGACCGTGCTGTACCTGGTCAGCGTGCACCGCGCGGTCCAGCTGATCCCGCTGAAGTCCCACCCGTACGGGGCCGGCTTCGAGGCCATGCTGGCCGCCGGGATTCTCGGCGCAGCCGGGCTGGCGATGATCGTCCCGATGTTCGTGCCGTCCCGGTGGCGGAGCCGGCCCCGCGCCGGTGAGCCGGAGCCGGGCCGGGCGGGTGAGCTCGTGCCCGGCCTGGCTGACACCACGGATCTGCCCGTGGCCGGAGCGGGCGCCGGTACGGAGCCGGCCCTCCAGCCGCCCACGGCGGGCACCGAGTACATCTTCCCGCCGCCCTCCGGCGGCCAGCCGCCCACCCGCTACTAGGGCCGGTCACGGCGGCGCGCAGCTAGCGCGTCCTGGCCCGGCTGGCCACTGGGTAACACTTCAGGGCGGGCTTACTCCACGGCGATCGCGGCCAGCAGCGGCAGCCGGGCCGCGCGGCGGGCGGGCCGGATCGCGGCCAGCACCCCGGCCAGGCAGCCCAGTACGGCGATGACGATCAGCTGGGTGGGCGGGAAGCTGACCGCCGTCAGCCCCGAGGACCGCTCGCCCGCCTTGGTGAGCGCCCAGCCCAGGAACCCGCCGAGGAGCAGTCCGCCTGCCGTGCCGAATGCGGACACCACCACGGATTCCAGCCGGACCATGGAGCGCAGCTGTGACCTGGTCTGTCCCACGGCCCGCAGCAGCCCGATCTCCCGGGTCCGCTCATAGACCGACAGGGACAGCGTGTTGGCGATCCCGAACACGGCGATCACGATGGCCAGCGCCAGCAGCGCGTAGACAATGCCGAGGAACGTGCTCACCCCCCTGCCCGCGTCAGCCACGTACGAGCTGTGACTGGCCACTGTGGGCTTCCCGTAGCTGGCCGCAGCGCGGGTGATGGCCGCCGCCACCGCGGGCTCGCTGGCGCCGGGGGCCAGCTTGACGTAGATCACCGACGCGCTGAGCTGCGCGGTGTGCGGTGCCCACAGCGCGAGCGGGAGAACGTAGTCGCCGACCAGGTTCCTGGACGTGTAGACCGCGCCGACCGTAGCCGTGACGGTGGTCCCGTCCGGCAGCACCAGCCGGACCGGGCTGCCCAGCCGCCAGCCGTGGTCGGTGGCCTGGATCTGGGACACCGCGATCTGCTGGTGGCCCAGCCCGCTGACCGAGCCGGCGGTGGGGTGCAGGTTGAGCACCCGGCCGATGGTCCCGGTCGCCACCGCGGTGACGCTGGCCGACTCCCCGGCGACCCGGGCGTTCCCGCCGGCCAGCCCGCTGACCGTGGCCACCCCAGGGATGCGGGTCACCGAGGCGGCCAGCGTGGGGGACAGGCCGCTGCTGACCGGGCCGCCGGAGAAGCCGCCGGCGGTGATCGCGATGTCGCCGGTGAACGAGTCGCTGACCCCGCTGACCGCGGCGGCCCGCAGCCCGGCGGCGTACACGGTAAACAAGGTGACCACGGCCACGCCGATCATCAGCGCGGTCGCCGCGGCCGCGGTCCGCCGCGGGTTGCGGGTGGCGCTGCGCACGGCCAGCGTGCCGGCCACCCCGCGCCACGCGGTCACCGGCCTGCCCAGCAGGGCGGTGACCGGCCCGGCCGCGACCGGGCCCAGCGCGGTCATGCCAAGGATCACCGCCAGGCCACCCAGCCCGGTGATGGACAGCACCCGGCCACCCGTGCCCTGCAGACCCGCGAACACCAGCGCCAGCCCGCCCACCAGCAGCACCACGCCAGCCACCAGCCGGCGCCGCGGTACCCGGGCCGGCTCGGCGGCCGACTCGCGCAGGGCCTCCAGCGGCGGCACCCGGGCGGCGCGCCCTGCAGGTATCAGGCTGACCAGCATGGTCACGACGATGCCGGTGAGCAGCGCGGCCGCGATGCTGCCGCCGGTCACCGTCAGCCCGCCCGCGGGCAGCGCGAAACCAGCGGTATCGAACAGGCCTTTCAGCAGCACAGCGATGCCCAGCCCGGCCGCCACGCCCAGCAAGGAGCCGGCCACGCCGACGGCGGCCGCCTCGGCCAGCACGGAACGGAACACCTGGCCGCGGGTGGCACCCAGGGCCCGAAGCAGCGCGGCTTCCCTGGTCCGCTGGGCGACCAGGATGCCGAACGTGCTGGCGATCGAGAACGCCGCCACCAGCAGCGCGATCCCGGCGAACACGACCAGGATGATGCGCAGCGCGGTGAGGAACTCCGAGTTCAGGTCGCTCAGGTTCTCGCTCGTCAGCTGGGCCCCGCTGACCGCCTGCACGCCGGGCGGCAGGACCAGCGTCAGCCGGGACACCAGGACGGCCGGGCTGACACCCGGGGCCGCGCTCACCTGGATGGTGGACACCTGGCCAGGCCCACGGGCCAGGTAGCGCACCGCTCCCTGGTAGCTGAACGCGGTGTAGGGGGCGCCGCCGAACCCGGCGGCGCTGCCGAAGGTGGCCAGCCCGACCACCCGCACCCGCACCGGCGAGGGGGTGAGCACGGTGGTGACCGAGCCGATCCGCAGCTTCCCGCTGGTGGCGGCGCCCTGGTTGATGATGACCTCGTGCAGCCCGCGGGGGGCCCGCCCGGCGGCCAGCCGGTACGGGGTGAGCGCCGGGTCAGAGATCCAGTTGCCGCCGGACCGGGGCGGGCCGAGGCCGCCGACGGCCTTGCCGCCGGCACCGAGCAG
>Ga0207665_10000637_pt1 | contig 23600 bp, 18 predicted proteins | sample LARL112metaG_FD_184351 | JGI IMG/M metagenome (GOLD analysis project Ga0207665, IMG submission 184351) | Corn, switchgrass and miscanthus rhizosphere microbial communities from Kellogg Biological Station, Michigan, USA - LAR L11-2 metaG... | ecosystem: Host-associated > Plants > Roots >... | reverse complement strand
AAGGCGTACGGCAGGATCGTCGCGGCCACGACGCCGTCGCACCCGGCTTTTTCCGCGTCCTACGACCTGGTGACCGACGAAGCCGGTGGAACCAAGCGGCTGTCGTTGACCGTCACACTTGCCGAGCGCGAGCGCCAGCTGTCGATCGCCCGCGACGAGGAGAACATGTGGCTGGTTCAGCACCACACCGGCGAGTCGAAACGCGCTGCCTATGACGGCGCGCTCGATATCGACGTTATCTTCAGCCCGTTCTTCAACGCGCTGCCGATCCGGCGCACCGGGCTGTATCAGCGCAGCGACTCGGTGACACTGCCGGTGGTCTACGTGCGACTGCCCGAGCTGTCGGTGGAGCCAGCGATAGCTGGTGCAGCGGGGGTTGGGCTGCTCGCCGGGGAGGACTAGCTGTTGCAGGCGGGTGACGAAGCCTTCCGCCGGGTTGGCCAGGGTCTGCTGGTTCGCCTCGCAGGCGGCCAGCAGGACCACGGTGGCGGGGATGGTGAAGCCTGACAGCGCGGCGGCGTAGCAGGTGTCGGCTATGACGGTGATGAGCGCGGTGGGCGGCACGGCGGACAGCAGGGCAGCGACCTCGGCGAGCGGGAGCGGTCCGTCGTGCAGGCACCACGCGATGGCGGGCGGCTTATCCGGGGCGGTCGGCTCCCGGTCGCTGTGCCCGGTGAAGGCCACCAGCAGGTGCCCGTGCGGTCCAGTCCGGCAGCAGACTCCCAGAGGGCATGGCCGGTCCGGGCGCGGCTGGCATGGGTACCCAGCAGCTGGTGCTGGCGGGTGATCCCGGCGGCCGCGGCCAGCCGGGTCGTCCGTTTCACGGTGTCGCGGCACGAGCGCACAACCGGCCGTGCGGAAGTGGTAGGTGCCCCGGTCGAGCTGGATGGTACTGGTGCCAGGCCGCAGCAGCTCCCCGTGGCGGCTGGCGGTCACGCCGTCGGCCACCGAACGCTCCAGCCGGTCTATCCGGACCGTCTCATGCGCCGTCAGCATGACCGTGGTGGGCGCAGCCACATACAGCATGACGGCCAGCGAGCTCAACACATGTGCCCGTGCGTTGGGATACATAATCGACTTCCTTCTGGAGTACCTGGCATGCGGAATGCCTAGTGGCTGCATGCTGCCCGGCGCGCTAAAACGCCGCTGAAACGACGCTGAAACGACGCAAGTTGTGGTGAGGGCGCGCGCGATGGATCGCAGTCGTCTTGGTGCCAGCCGCAATCGGTAATTCCGCCGATGCGGCGGCTTCGGCTGCCTGGCTAGTGTGACGAGCGTGCCTGAGGGGCTGGCCTGGTGATGGGCGGGCCTTTCGGCGCTGCAGGTTCATCGAGTGAGGGAGACACCATGAAGGCGATCCGCTTTTACCGGTATGGGCCGCCTGAGGTCTTGGAACTCGCCGACATCGAGGTGCCTGCGGTCGGCGACGACGAGGTCTTGGTCCGCGTGCGTGCAGCTTCGGTCAACCCGCTGGACTGGCATTTCATGCGGGGCTCCCCATACCTGGTCCGGGCGTTGGCGGGGCTAACGAGGCCCAGGGCCAGCGCCACCGGGCTGGGTGCGGACATGGCCGGGTCGGTCGAGGCGGTAGGCAAGGACGTCATGGGGTTCCGGCCCGGGGATGAGGTGTTTGGTGGCCTGGAGGACCGCGGGACGCTGGCGGAGTACCTCAGCATCGGCCACGACGGCGTGGTGCTCACCAAGCCGGCCGGGCTGAGTTTCGAGCAGGCGGCAGCGGTGCCGGTGGCGGGATTGACCGCGTTGCAGGCGCTGCGGGACAAGGGGAAGGTTCAGCCCGGGCAGAACGTTCTGGTCAACGGCGCGGCCGGCGGGGTGGGGACGTTCGCGGTCCAGCTCGCCAAGGCATTCGGCGCTGTGGTGACAGGCGTATGCAGCACGCGCAACGTCGAACTCGTCGCGTCGCTTGGCGCCGACCGGGTGATCGACTACACCAGAGAGGACTTCACCAGGACCGGGCGCCGTTACGACCTGCTCGTCGACATAGCGGGGAACCGGACCCTGGCGCAGACAAGGCGAGTGCTGGCCCCCGCGGGGGTCTTGGTGGGGGTCGGCGGCCCGAACAAGGGCCGCTGGGTCGGGCCGCTGGGCCGCTCGGCCCGGATGGCGTTGCTGTCACCAGCGGTTAGCCAGCGGATGGTCTCCTTCCTGGCCCGCCAGAACAAAGACGACCTGGCCGTGCTGCGCGAGCTTCTCCAGTGCGGGAAAGTCACCCCAGTCATCGACCGGATCTACCCGCTGAGCCAGGCTGCCGATGCCATCGGCTACCTCGAACAAGGACACGCCAGGGGAAAGGTCGTCCTCACCGTCTGACCCGGCCCGCACGAGCGGGCAGATGGCGCCCGGTCATGAGCAATAGCAGGTGGAAGGCGGCGCGGCGGAACTGGGGGCACTCGGTGGCTTAGTGATACATCACTGCCCAAGAGCAGCAGCCGCATATGCCGCTTTGTGTGTGTCGGTACTGTTCGTGGTGTGGGTGACTCGCGGTGGGGCCCGCGGTGATGTTGATCGTCGCCGTCTGCGCGGGTGTGGCGGTGCTGGTCATGACCGGGGCGATGGTCTGGCTCGGTATTAAGGCCATGGGTACCCCCCGCGACCGCGCCGCCGCCAACCAGATGTTGCAGATGACCGCCGTCCTTCTCGGCGGGCGGTTCCGGGAACGGCTTGAATACCCGTGGTACCGGCGGCCAGCCCAATACGGTGGCGTTGCTGGCGAGCTGGACGGGCTGGAGTATGAGCTGCAGCTCATGCCATGGAACGCTGAGGACTGTGGTGGGGCGGCCATGCTGCACATCCGGTTGCCGGAGGGCAACCCGCTCGCGGGCAAGGGAGCGGGTTTGAGCGTCTTCACTCCCGAATCGACATGGCACTGGCCGGACCGGGCTGACCCCGCTGCGCTGGCCGCCTACGTCCGCCAGGCTGTCGCCGCCGCAGTCTCAGGGGTCAGTCCGCCAGACGCTTCATAGGCCAGCCGATGGCGGCTAGCCGCTGGGCTGATAGGGCTAGGCCGGGTCGCGGTACATCGGTGCCGGATCCCCGTAATGCACTCGCCGTACAGCGCCGGGCAGGGCTCTGGCCAAAGCCTCGGACGCCTCCGTGGAACAACCCACGGTGAACTCGATCTCCTCGTCGACCTCGCAGGCCAGGCACCAGGCTTGATCCTCCGGCCACACGAGCTGCGGTTCTTGAAAGACGCGTGCCGCAGAGCCGTACCAAGCCAGAGCGGGTGCGTCTCTGAGTGCTTCGACAGGGCCGGTGAACAGCAGCATCGCCCGATTAGGGATCTCCACCCTCGGCGCCTCAGGAGCCGACGGCGGCGGGCTTACCCAGCCCTCCCATATCGCCGCATACCCCTGGGCAGCCGTGGCCGTGTAGGAGGCGAGGGTCGTGAGGGCTGCGCGAAGGACATCGGCCGGTGGCTCGCTTGACGGGTTATCGGCATCCGCCTCGGAATCTTGGGGAAATGCGACACGGACGTACACGTCAAAGCCTGGTGGGCCGTAACGGACAAGATCCCACCAATAAACATCGGATCGCAGCAACCATTGCGCCGCGTCCGCGTCTGCAGCGGGCCGTATCTCCGTCACCCGCATCAGTCTGGTACAACGCACCCGCCGGTGACAGTCGTGCTCGGATGCCGCCGTTCGCCCCGCTGGTGTGATCGCCTATGCCGTGTTCGGCCGGGTGGGCAGGGCGCGGTCGAGTTCGGTGCGAGAGGCGATGTCGAGTTTGGTGAATACCTTGCGCAGGTGGTAGGCGACGGTGGCGGGGCTGATGAACAGCCGGGTGCCGATCTCGGGGTTGGACAGGCCGTCGCGGGCGAGCTGCGCGACCTGGGCTTCCTGGGCGGTCAGGGTGGTGCCCGCCTCGGGTGCGCGGTCGCCGACGCTTTCGCCGGTGGCGCGTAGTTCGCGGCGGGCCCGGGCGGCGAACGCTTCGATGCCCATCGCGTCGAGCATCTCGTGGGCGGTGCGCAGCTCCGCGCGTGCGTCGGTGCGGCGGCGCTGGCGGCGCAGCCATTCGCCGTAAAGCAGGTGGCTGCGGGCGACCTCGGCACGGATACGGGTACGGCTCAGGCGCGTGATCGACTCGCGGTAGTGCCGGTCGGCGGTCTCGCCATCGCTGAGCAGGGCACGGATTCTGGCTTCGATCCCCAGGGCCCAGTCGACGGGCCTGGCCCGGGTACGTTCGGCCAGCCACTCCAGCATGTCCCGGACCATTGCCTCCTCACCGGTCCGGGCGGCGGCCTCGGCCAGTTCGGGCACGATGAGCGGCCCATATCCCATCGGGTCGTGTTCGAATGCCCGCCAGGCGGCATCGCGGGCGGCCTGGTGGCGGCCCAGGCCATTGCACAGCACCGAGCGTGCATAGTCGCCCAACGTGACCAGCCTGCCCTGGCCCCGTGCGGTCGCCTCCTGGACGGTGGCCTCGATCAGCGCGGAGGTCTGGGCCTCCTGGCCGCGCCAGGCCGCGAGCGCCATCGCGGTGTAGGCGATCGGAGGGTTCCCGGTCGCGTCCGCGATCAGGCGATCTTCCTCGATGAGCTGAGCCGCCGCGCCCAGCTCGCCGGCAAGCAGGTGCGGCATGGCCAGGAAGTTGAGCACGAACTGCAGCTGGACAAGCGCGCCGGCGTCGCGAGAGACCCGGGCTTGCCGGGCGGCCAGGGTGTACCAGGCCTCGTCGTCCCACAGCTCAGCGGCGGCGAGCTGGCTGACGCGCCCGCCGGCGAGCCACAGCCAGTGGGCGACGCTGGCATCGGCGCCAGTGTCGGCGGCGATGACCAGCTCTAGTGCCCGGATCAGCGCCGGAGCGGCCGCTGCGTACCCGTCGGTCAGCCGCGTTGCGAACGCGTCGAGCAAGACGTCGACAGCACGCGGCGGACCGGGGCCGCTCGGCGCGGCCCGCGCGGCTTCCGCGACTGTCTGCAGCCCACACGGGTCATCGAGGTCTTCGGCCCATATCGCGGCGGTGAGCGCCTCCAGGTAAATCTCGCGGGCCGCGGCGGCGTCCAGCGGCTCGAAGTGCCTGGCCGCACTGAGCAGCAGCCGGGCCCCGTCGCGGCTGCGCCGCTGCTCCATGGCGATTCCCCCGCGCAAGTGCTCCACCTCGGCGGCCCGCAGCGGGTCACGCGGGCCCGCATCAACCGAGGCCAGCAGCCCCAGCGCTGCATCCAGCGCGCCGGAGTCGCGCTTGGCTCTGGCCGCGGCGAGCAGGCGCTGCGCCCGGCGAGCGGGCGCGGGCGTCAGCGTCGCCGCGCGCTCGAGAAACGCGGCCGCCGCGGCCAGGCCCCCGCGGGCCTGCGCCCGGTCGGCCGACCGCTCAAGTTCGGCGGCAACGTCCTCATCCGGTCCGGCCGCGGCCTGGGCCCGATGCCAGGCGCGGCGATCGGGATCGGACTCCGGGTCGGTGGCCTCGGCCAGGGCGCGGTGCACCTCCTGCCGCTGCTGCAGCGACGCCGACCGGTAGACCGCCGACCGCACCAGCGGATGCCGGAACACCACTCGCGTCCCGAACTCCACCAGGTCGGCCTCGGCCGGGGGCGTCGCCGCTTGGACCGGTATTCCGAGCTGCCCGGCCGCCCGCCAGACCAGCACCGGATCCCCGGCCGGATCGGCCGCCGCGAGCAGGACCAGCCGCTGGGACTGGACCGGGAGAGCCGCAAGACGCCGCTGGAAGCTCTCTTCGATCCGCCCCGACAGCGTTACCGAGCCGGGCAGCCCGAACCCGCCCGCCAGTTCCGCGGGCATGAGCCCTCGCACCAACTCCACCAGCGCCAGTGGGTTGCCGCGGGTCTCGGCGACGATCTGCTCCCGGATGCGCTCATCCAGCGGCCCGGCCAGCACCGAGTCCAGCAGCTTGCGCGCGTCGTCCTCCGCCAGGCCTTCGACCAGCAGTTCGGCCAGGCCCGCCAGGTCCGCATTCGGCTCCCGGGCCGCGAAGACCAAGCCCACCGATTCGGCGGCCAGGCGGCGCGCCGCGAACGCCAGAGCCTGCACCGAGGCGCGATCGAGCCACTGCACGTCATCCACCAGGCACAGCAGCGGCCCTTCCTCAGCCATCTCCGACAGCAAGCCCAGTGCGGCCAGGCCGATCAGGAAACGGTCGGGCGCCAGCCCCTGGCTGATGCCGAACGCGGTCTCCAGCGCCTCACGCTGCGGAACTGGCAGCCGGTCAAGCCGGTCCAACATCGGCGCGCAGACCTGATGCAGCCCAGCGAACGGGAGCTCCATCTCCGACTGGACGCCAGCGGCGCGCACCACTCGGTAAGCTGCCGCTCGCCGGGCCACGTAGTCCAGCAGCGCCGTCTTGCCGACGCCCGGCTCACCACGTACCACCAGTGCCCGGCTCTCACCCGCGCTGAGGGCCTCAATGAGCCGGTCAAGCACGCCACACTCGCGACGGCGCCCTCTCAGCCCCGGCGCAGACCCTCGGATGGGGGAAAGTTTCGCCATCTGCCCGCGACCGGCATCACACCGCGGCGGCGCGGAGGAAGTAGCAGGTCGCCTCCGCGAACTGCTGCGCGGCTGACTTTGGTACGGCTGGTGCGACGGTCGTCACGGCGGCGATGTTCTTCTCCTTGCCCAATGGTGGTCGTCATGTCGAGTGCCAGCGCGGGCGCGCCACGATGTCGCAAAGCACGGTCTCGCTGGAACCTGCCTTCTGAGCGACGAAGGATGACATCAAGAGACGGCAACGACGTTACCGTCATTTGGTAAAGGACTCCATGAGGCCGCGATGAGCATGACCGCGACCGCAGCCGTCGGAGTGGGGCGGTCCAGCAGGCGCCGGGACCGTGGCGCACCGATCTGCAGCGGCACAGGCAGCGTCGATGGTGCTAACCGGCCTGGAGTGGCGAAGGGATGCCCGGATACGCAGCCTTGCTGCGCGGCATCAACCTTGGCCGGAACGGGTGACTATGGCCGAGCCCCGATGTCAGCCGCGGTCGCTCTGGTCATCGCCGAGCAGGGCACGGCACACATCGCTGATGTCGACCACTCCCCGGAGGCCGGTGTCATCTCTGACAGGCAGGTGCCGGAAGTGGCCGCTCGTCATGATTTCGGCTGCTTCGCGGATGGCAGTGGCCGGGGTGATGACCGTTGGCCGGGTGGTCATGACGGCATGGACCCGGGTTTCGTTGACGTCTCTCCCGTCCGCAACCGCACGGGCGACATCTGCCTGGGTGATGATGCCGATCAGCCGGCCGGCCATGGCGTCGAGCACCAGCAGGGCCGTCGCCTCCGCATGCTTCATCAAGTACGCGGCCGCGGCGATGTGGTCGTACTGCTCCACGGTGGTCAGCGGTGGCCGCATGATGTCGGCGACGGTGCCCAGAGCCGCTGGTGCCTGAGTAGAGGTCATGTGTCCGTGCGGCATAGCCGCCTCCCCTTTCCTTCGGGCATTACCCACGCTAACCCTCGCGGCTGGATTCGCAACGCCCACGCGGCACGACTATCAAGCCACTATCAACCAGTGAGTTCCGGCTATCAGCACCTGGGGATGCGCGCCCGCGCACAGCCACCATAGCCTGAATGCCAGGTTCGAGATGAGATAGCGAACTTCGTGCAGACGAATATCGCGGCAGCAGTGCCATGAGCGCGAATTCCGCGAATTCTTTGGACGCAGCAGCCTTCGCCGTGCATAAACCGGCGGCGGGCAAATGACCGGAGGAAATAGTGACTGAGGATCGGCCCGGCGCAGGCCCAGAGAAGGTGGCGTCAGCAGATCCGGCAGAGGCCAGCGGTGGCACTCGCGCCGGGCGGGCGGCCATCGTTGTCGCTGACCGTGACGCCGCGGAGCGGGAGATGCTGTCCCAGGAGCTGTCAAAGCGCTATGGGGCGGACTACCAGGTTGTCGTCTGCGGTGACCCCGCGGAGCTGGACAAACGGATCAGGGACCTCATCGCGGCTGGTACGCCGGTCGCGCTGGTGATCGGTGGGGTCGGTGATACCGATCCGGATGGGATCGAGATACTGGCGCAGGTCCGTGCCATCGACCCCACACTGCGGCGCGTGGCGGCGGTCCGCTGGGGGGAGTGGGAAGCCGCCCGGCCGATCTTCGACGCCATCACCGCTGGCAAGATCGATCACTGGGTGACCCGCCCGGTGCAGAGCCCGGACGAGGAGTTCCACCAATCGATCACCACGTTCCTCGACGACTGGAGCAGTGAGCAGGGAGGAACATTCGAGGCGGTCCAGGTGATCGGCGAGCGCTGGTCGGCCCGCTCCCAGGAACTGCGCGACACTTTTACGCGCAACGGCATCCCGATCGGCTTCTACGACGCCGGCTCCGACCACGGGCAGCACATGCTGGGCGAACTGCAGATGCAGTCGGCGGAGTTGCCGGCGGTGGTGATCCGGTTCGACGGGCGGCGGTCAGCTCTGGCCAATCCGTCGAACCTGGAGATCGCCGAGGCCTTCGGCTTGATGACGCCGATCCCCGCGGAAGAAGTGCTCGACGTCGTCGTGGTCGGGGCAGGGCCGGCCGGGCTGGCCGCCGCTGTCTACGCCTCTTCCGAGGGGCTGCGGACGGTGGTGGTCGAGCGGGAGGCCATCGGAGGCCAGGCCGGGACCAGTTCGATGATCCGCAACTACCCAGGGTTCGCCCAGGGCATCACCGGAGCCCGGCTCGCGTTCGCGGCCTATCAGCAGGCCTGGTTCTTCGGTGCCACGTTCTTGTTCATGCGCCAGCCAGAAAGCCTGACCCGCGAGGACGGGCACTACCGGCTCACGCTGACCGGCGGCGCCACCCTCACCTCCCGCAGCGTGATCATCGCGACCGGCGCCACCTACCGCCGGCTCGGCATTCCCGCGCTGGAAGATCTGCAAGGCCGCGGCGTCTTCTACGGCGCAGGAGTGAGCGAGGCATCGGCGATGCGCGGCCGGAAGGTCTATGTCATCGGTGGCGGTAACTCGGCCGGGCAAGCCGTGATGCACCTGTCCAAGTGGGCCGACCAGGCGACGCTCTTGGTGCGCGCCGACTCGCTCGCCAGCAGCATGTCCGAATACCTCATCCGCGAGATCGACGCCACGCCGAACGTCCAGGTGCAGTACGGCGTGCAGGTAGCTGGCGGCGCCGGCACCGACCATCTCGAATCGCTCGTTCTGGAGAACCGGCGAACAAGCGTCAGGTGGACCGTCGCGGCCGACGGCCTGTTCATCCTCATCGGCTCGCAGCCGCGCACCGAATGGCTCAGCGAGAGCGTCGCACGCGACCAGTGGGGCTTTATCCTCACCGGTGCCGACGTACCGGGCGACCCGGGCGGACGCTGGCAGGAGAACCGCCCGCCGATGGCGCATGAGACCAGCCTGCCTGGCGTGTTCGCCGCTGGTGACGTGCGCCGGGGGTCGGTCAAACGGGTCGCTTCCGCCGTCGGCGAAGGCGCGGTCACCATCCCGCTCGTGCACCGCTATCTGGAGAACGCTCCGATGCCAGTGGCCGCGGCGAGGTGACATTGTGAACACGTATGGCGCCCCGGCCGCCGCGCCGGGGCAGCAGGGAGGGCTGCCGGGCCCCGGCGCGCTCCCTGCTGCCAGGGTGCGGCCGCTGGTGCCGGGGATGCGCTGGCTCCTGTTCGTCGCGGCCGTGCTGGTGCTGCTGGCCGGGTTCCAGTTGTTCATCTTCACCGGCCGTACCGACACGTACTTCGCCTGGACCATCGCCAACCCGCTGGCCGCGGCGTTTCTCGGCGCCAGCTACTGGGCGAGCGCCGCCATCGAGGCCCTCGCCGGACGCCAAGCGGTGTGGGCCAACGCCCGAATCGCCGTGCCCGCGGTGTTCGTCTTCACGGTGCTCACCCTGGTCGCCACCTTGATGCACCTGGGACAGTTCCACCTCGGCGCACGCTTCGCGGCGGGAACACGCGTCGTCACCTGGGCGTGGATCGCGATCTACATCCTGGTCCCGCTACTGATGCTGATCGTGCTGGCCGTCCAAGCCCGCACCCCCGGCATCGACCCCCCACGGTCCGCGCCGCTGCCCGCCTGGCTCATCGCCGTCCTGGCGGTCCAGTCGATCATCCTGCTCGGCTTCGGGGTGGCACTGTTCGCCGCGCCCGCCCACACCGCGCCGCTGTGGCCATGGAAACTGACCCCGCTGGTCGCCCAGGCCACCGCCGCCTGGCTGATCAGCCTCGGGGTCGCCGCGGCCCACGCGCTGCTCGAGCGGGACGCCCGCCGGCTCCGGCCCGCCGCTACCGGGTACGTCCTCCTCGCCTTGCTGCAAATCATCGCGATCGCTCGCTACCCAGACCGGTTCCAGTGGGAGTCCCCTTCGGGCGTCATCTACCTGGTTTTCCTGGGCCTTATCCTGCTGACCGGCGCCGTCGGCCTGGCCCGAGGCCTGCCGCGCGCATCCGATGCCCGGGCGGCCTAACGCCCGGCCTACCGGGCCGTTTCAGTCCCGTATCAGCGTCGTTTCAGCCCGCAATGCGACATTTCCCGGAGCAACCGATGGTGCGCAGCGTGCATCGCTGCCCACCGGAGATCTCTAGGAGACTGAAATGTTCCGCATTCACCCCAGAACGCTGCTGAAGGCGGCGCTGCTGCCGACGGCACTGCTGCTGGCCGCCGGCGGGTCGCAGGCGGCGTTCGCCAGCCCGGCGGCCGCTCCCGCGAACGTCGTGAGCGGCGTACACGCCGCGCCTACGGCGGAAAGCTATTACACGATGCAGCTCAGCCCGTCGTCGGTCACCCTCCGCGCGGGTTGCCGGACCAGGATCACCGTCTCGTTCCAGGCCCCGGCCTATCTCTACGGCACCCCGGTGACGCTGAGCGTCAGCGGCCTGCCCAGCGGCGTCACGGCGTCGTTCTCGCCGACCACCGCCGTCATCGGCGGCCGTGCGGTCCTGACCTTGTCCGCCGCACCCTCCAGCGCGGCCGGGACGTTCGCGGCCACGGTCACCGCGATGACGGAGAGCAGCGATCCCATCGGCACCACCACACCACTCGGCGTCACGGTCGGCGCGCCCTGACCGAGGCCGGGCGCCGCGTTCCTGTGACGTGCGAACCGCCCGCGCCGGCGCTGCTGCCCGGCCAAGGATGGGCTGCCCGGGCAGCAGCGCTGGCGCACGGATGCGCCGGCTGGGGACAATAGGGGTCATGAGCGAGTCATTGAGCTACGGCGGCTACGGGACGGCGTCCCAGGACCGGACCCGCACCCTGTTCGGGCAGACGATGTGGTACGTCGCGGCCACCGCCGGCTTCTTTGCGCTGGGCGCCTACCTGGGGCGCAACCTGTCCCAGGGCTGGGTCATCGTCTGGTTCATCGTCGCGTTCGCGTGCCTGATCGGCATGAACTTCGCGGTCCGGCGATCGGCGGGGCTGACCGTAGCATTGCTGTTCGCCTTCGGGGTGGCGATCGGCCTGGCGATGGCGCCGGTGCTGGTCTACTACGCGAGCACGAACCCGCAGGTGCTGTGGCAGGCCGGCGGCGCCACGGCACTGTTCATCGCGGGCTTCGGCTCGGCCGGCTACGCAACCCGGCGGGATCTTTCCGGGATTGCCCGCCTGTGCTTCTGGGCGCTCCTTGCCCTCATCGTGTTCGGCATCGTGCTGATCTTCGTCAATATCCCGAACGGCTCGCTGATCTACTCGATCATCGGCCTGGTGATCTTCGCGGGCCTGACCGCGTTTGATTTCCAGCGGCTGCGCCGCTCGAAAGACCTCGACTCCGCGCCGCTTCTCGCCGCGTCGATCTTTCTCGACGCGCTGAACGTGTTCCTGTTCTTCCTGCGGATCTTCTCCCGGAACAACTGAGCCCCCGCGCCGGGGACCTGTCAGTCGCCGGCCTGTTTGCCGGCCGCCAGGCTGGCGAGCTGCGCGCGGGCGGCAAGGACGAGTTCCTCGTTGGTGTTGGCGTGGCCGGCCAGGCCCCAGCCGCCGTCGGGTGCCTCGGTCAGCAGCACCCAGGTCCGGGTGGCCAGCCCGGGGTCGCCGGCGGCATCGGCGGCGATCGCGGTCAGCCGCTCGACCACGGCGAGTTGCTTGCCGCGGTCGAGCGCGCCCGCGTTGGTGAGGACCTGGATCCGCACGTAGTTGCTGTCGCCATCGACGTTGGACAGGCTGCCGGGGGGCAGGTCGTGGATGAAGGCGGCGGTGTTTTGCCGGAACATGGGGATGTCCGGCACCTGCTCGATCGCCATGAGCGCGGCGGCGAGATCGGTGGCCAGCCGGTGATGGTCGGGGAACGTCCCTGTGGTGGCGTAAACGTCGATCATGGGCATAGCGGAGATTGTTCGCGCCGCGCATCACCACGGCATCGCTCGAACGAGCCATTCCTTATCGGCGCAGGCGCCGGTCCAGGCCAGCCCCCTGGTGGCCTGGATGCCCGGGCAGGCCGGACGTACACTCCCGGCGTGGGGATCCGATGGTAGGAGGCACTCCGGGGCTTCCACTGCGTGGCCGCGGCGGCGAGCTCGCCGCCATCGGTGCCCGCCTCGACGAGGTCCGTTCCGGGGTCGGCTCCGTCATCATCGTCGAAGGGCGGGCCGGGCTCGGCAAAACCCGCCTTCTGGATGCGTGCGTGTCCATGGCCGCCGAGCGCTCCTTCCGAGTCGGGCGTGGAGTGACGGAGCCGCATCGCCAGGTGGTCGAGCTCGACGCGCTCTTCGACGCGCTCTTCGACGGCGACAGCCCTCTCGTCGCGCGCGGTGCCCTCAGCGACCATCACGCGTCCCCGGAGCAGAGGTTCTGGCTGCTGCAGGACATCCAGGCCTTGATCGAAGAGGCAGCACTCCGGGACCCCTTGCTCATCTGCCTGGACGACCTGCACTGGGGCGGAGCCGGCTGCGCGGTGGCGATGCGGCAGCTGCCACAGCGGCTCGCGTCCTTGCCGGTCGGCTGGGTGATGGCGTTCCGCCCGAACCAGGGCCTGCCCCAGGTGCAAAGCGCCAAGGACCAGCTTCAGGAGGCGGGGGCAGAGGTGATCCGCCTCGGCCCGCTCAGGCGCAAGGCGGTCGCAGAGATCGCTGTGGACGTTCTGGGTGCCGAGCCCGACGAGGAGCTTCTGCGCAAGGCCGAGCTGGTCCAGGGAAACCCGTTCCTGCTCATCGAGTTCTTCCGCGGCCTCCAGGACGAGCACATCGTGACGGTTGAGTCCGGCAGGGCCAAGCTACTCGAAGACCGCCTGCCACGACGGGTCGGCGACAACATGCGCGGGCGGCTGTTGCGCATGTCCCCGACCGCGGACCGCCTGGCGACGCTTGCCTCGGCGTTGGGCAGGCGGTTCTCCCTCCATGACCTGGCCGAGATGTCCCGGATGCCGGTCGCCGACCTGCTGGACCCGATCAAGGAACTTGTCCAGGCCGACATCTTCGCCGAGAGCGGCGACCGGCTGGCGTTCGGGCACGACTTGATCCGCGAGGCAGTACGGGCGAGCTCCCCGGTTCCGGTTCGGCGGGCACTCGACCGTCAGGCGGCCGACGTGCTCCTGGCCCGGGGCGCGCTCCCCGTCGAGGTGGCCCAGCAGCTCGCGGACAGCGCCGAGCCCGGCGACGAAACCGCCATCGCCACCTTGCTGCAAGCCGCCGACGCCCTCGGGACGACGGACCCTGGAACCGCCGCCGAGCTTGCCGGCCGGGCATTGGAGCTGGCGCCGGCCCGGCACCCGCTCCGGGGGCCTCTCGTTGCCAGGCGTGCGATCTCCTTGTTCGCCGCTGGCCTCCGGGAGGAGGGCAGGCAGTTCGCCGATACCGCGCTCCGGCAGGTGCTCCCCGCCGAGGAAGAGGCACGGGTTCGGTTCAGTGTCGCCAGCATGTTCGACCTCTCGCCTGACCTGCGCGCCGACAATGCCCGCACGGCGCTGGCGCTGCCCGACCTGACGGCCGATCTGCGCGCCTGGCTCTGGGCGGCGCTGTTCCACAACCTGGTGGTCGCCGGGCGTACCGATGAGGCGCTCGCCATCGAGGGCAAGGCGCGAGAGGCCGTGTATTCGAGCCGCAATCACGCGTGCTGGTTCGCCTTCGAGCTCCCCGAATCGGCCGTGCACTACGAGACCTACGGCTTCGACCGTGGCTTTGAGATTCTCCGGACGGCCGAGCGCAGGGGACTCGACGGCCAGGAAGATGCGCGGCAGCGGCTCGCGCATAACTTCCGGTCGTGGCTCCTGGCGGCCACGGATCGATACCCGGAGGCTCGCCACGTCATAGACGAAGGCGTGGCGGCCGCCCAGCGAGACCGGCAGAACTGGGCACTGCGCGTGTTCGAGACCTCACGCGGTCGTCAGATGCTTCAGATGGGTCAGTTCGGCGAGGCGGCAGTCGCCCTGGAAGGCCGGTACAGCCTCGACGAGGCGCACCTGATCGTCGGCGTGCTCGAGGCACCATCGGTGGTGGCCCTGGGCAAGTTGCGGATTCACACCGGCGACGAGCGCGGTGCGGCAGAGATGGCCGAGATCGCGAAAATCATGCTGCAGGCCAGCGCGCCGAGCGTTCAGTCCCACGCCGCCTGGTACCTGGCGCTGCACGCAATGAGCCAGGGCAAGGCGGACGAGGCACACGACTGGCTGTGCGCGCGCGGTCATGACAATCGCCTGAAGCTGTTCCCCCTGTTCCCCTTCGAGATAGAAGACGATCCCCAATTGGTGCGGATCGCCGTCGCCGTCGGCGACGAGGAACTCGCCGGGCACGCCATCGGGCAGGCAGAGCATCGCTGTGAGCTCAACCCCGGCGTCGTCTCTTTCAAAGCAGCGCTGGCACACGCCAGGGGGCTGTGGCAGAGCTCCACCAGTCACCTGGAGACGGCAGCGTCGCTCTTCGAGACCGGGCCACGCCCGCTGGCGACGGCATCGGCGCTGGAAGACCTCGGCCGCTTGCAAGCCGCCGAAGGCGCCACCGATGACGCGATCGCCTCGCTCGATCGGGCCCTCGCGATCGACACGCACGTCGGTGCCGGCTGGGACGCGGCGCGGGTACGTGGCCGGCTGAGACGGCTGGGCGTACGGCGGCGGATCATCACTTCGAAGCGTCCCGCCACCGGCTGGGAAGCTCTGACCAGCGCGGAAGCGGCCGTCGCCCAACTGGCCTCGGAGGGCAAAACCAACCGCGAGATCGCGGAGACGTTGTTCATCTCGCCGCACACGGTAAACAGCCACCTGCGCCACATCTTCGACAAGCTCGGCGTCAACTCCCGGGTCGCCCTGACCCGAATGGCCGGGGCGCGAGGAGCCCGGCGCAGCGACTGAGCCGCCGCGCGCACGCGCAGTTCCTCGCCGGACCGCCCCGCCCGGGCCGTCGGCACACCAGCGGCACCCATGCACGCAGGCCCTCGCGCCAGCACGAAAGACATGGCCCTATCAAGCGATGCGGCCGAGTACCTGCGGTAGCCACGCTGAAGCACAACGACCCCCAAGGAGCAGAGATGGGATCAACCCCCACCGTGGTTCTGGTACACGGCGCGTTCGCCGACGCCTCCGGATACGCGGAGGTGATCCGCGAACTGCAAAGCCAAGCGGTTGAGGTCCGGGCGCCGATGAACCCGCTGCGCAGCCTCGCGTTCGACGCCGACGCCATCGCTCGTTACACCACCACCATCGAAGGGCCGATCGTCCTCGTCGGGCACTCCTACGGCGGCGCCGTGATCTCCCAAGCGGCCCCCGTGGTCAACGACGTGATCGCGCTCGTGTTCCTCTCGGCGTTCGCACTCGACAAGGGCGAGAGCTGCGCCAGTATCCAGGAGCCGTTCCCCCCGTCGCTGCTGGCGTCAACCAGCGTGCCAAGCCCCTACGACGCTCCTGGCGCGCCACACGGCCCCGATCTGTTCATTAAGATCGCGGACTTCCACCAGACGTTCTGCGCGGATCTTCCCGCCCAGGTGGCGGCTCCGATGGCCGTAAGCCAGCGGCCGCTCAGCGCGGCAGCACTGACGGAGAAGGCCACGGTCGCAGGCTGGAAAAACCTGCCTGCCTGGTACCTGCTCTCCGGGCAGGACAATGCCATCGCCCCCGACTGCCAACGGTTCATGGCCGGACGGATGAAGGCCCACGTCGAGCCGGTGAGCGAAGGATCGCACGCCGCGTTCATCGCCCGTCCCGACATCGCCGCCGGCCTGATCCTCAAGGCCATCAAGACGACTTGAGACCCATCCAGGCCGCGGTACGGGCGCCGTAAAGGCAGCCCTAGCCCGTTCCGCTGATTTGAAATCGCGGATTCGTGCGATACCGCCCCCGGCTCTCCTGGCGGAGACTGCCGTCATGACAAACACGGACGAACAGCCGGCCACGGATGCGCAGGCCGGTTACGCCGACTCCTCGATCGGGCGAGTCACCGCCGGGAACGGAGTCGAGTACGCGTACCACGATCTCGGTTCCGGCGAGGTGCCGCTCGTTCTGCTGCAGCACTTCCGCGGGAATCTCGACAACTGGGATCCCGCTCTGATCGACGACCTCGCCGCCGGGCGGCGCGTCGTCACGTTCGACAACCGCGGCGTTGGCGGCACGACCGGCATGACGCCGAACACGATCGAGGCCATGGCCCACGACGCGATCGCATTCGTCGAAGCGATGGGCCTCACGGAGGTGGACCTGCTCGGGTACTCGATCGGCAGCTTCGTCGCGCAGGAGATCGCGCTCGTCCGCCCCGGCCTGCTTCGGCGCATCGTGCTCGCGTCGTCGGCTCCGCAGGGCGCCGACGGGATGCACGGGTGGGCACCCGACGTGATCGGCGCGGTTGGTGAGCCGGAACCGAACCCGCGGGGATACCTTGACGTCTTCTTCGCCCCCACCAGCACGAGCCGGGAAGCAGGGCAGCAGGTCGCCGGGCGCATCTTCGGGAGGAAGGCCAACCGGGACGTGCCGACGACGTGGCAGACCCGCCAGGCGCAATACGACGCCGTAGGCAGATGGGGGATCCCGAACCACTCGCTGCTCCAGCGAGTCTCGGCTATCGATCTCCCGGTCTTCGTCGCGAACGGCGACAGCGACCCGATGATCCTGCCCCGCTACTCGTACCTGCTCGCCGGGCTGCTGCCGGACGCGCGGCTGACGATCTACCCGGACTCGGCGCACGGCTTCCTTTTCCAGCATCACAGCCGGTTCGCCGCCGACGTCGGCGACTTCCTCGCGGCCGCCGGCTGACGCGGGTCAGCCGCGCGTCAGGCGCGCGAGTAGGGGCGCCCGGCGCGGTAGGTGCGGCGGATGAGCCCCTCGGGCAGGTGCATCCGGAGCATCATGTGTTCCACGTTCGGCGGGGTGGACCCCTGGGTGAGCAGCGACGTCACGATCATCACGCTGAACGCCAGCGGCACGGTCCAGACCGCGGGCTGCCCGAGCAGCGCGGCACCCCAGCCGCGGGTGGCCGCGCCGAACATCGTCGCCACGATGGCGCAGCAGCACGCGCCGCCGCCGACCAGGACACCGGCCGTGGCCCCGATCCAGGTCAGCCGGCGCCACCAGATGCCAAGCACGATAAGCGGGCAGAACGAGGACGCCGCGATGGCGAACGCCCATCCGACGAGCAGTCCGAGGGAGAACCGGTTGACGGGCAGGGCAGCCACCGTGGCTATCGTCCCGGCAATGATCGCGCAAAGCCGGAACGTGCCGACGCCGCCGCGCATGACGTCATGCGACAGCGCGCCTGCAACGCTGACCAGCAGGCCAGAGGAAGTGGACAGGAAAGCGGCGAAGGCGCCGGCCGCGACCAGCGCACCGAGAAGCTCGCCGGGCCGGCCCGGCATGAGCAGGGACGGGAGGGCGAGCACGACGCTGTCCGGGTCCTTGGACAGGTACAACTCCGGCGCGCGCAGCCTGGTCAGCACCGCCAGCATGGCGGGGAAGAGGTAGAAGGTGGACAGCAGCAGCACCACGATCAGCGTGGTGCGCCTGGCCGCCCCGCCGTCCGGGTTGGTGTAGAAGCGGACCAGGATGTGCGGCAGGCCGAGCGCCCCGAAGAGGGTTGCGATGATCACCCCATAGGTGGCCAGCAGCGGGTGGGCGCCGTCGGTGCCGGCGGTGAGAAACGGCGAGTCCCACGTGGTCGAGCTTGGCTGCACCATGGCGAGGCTGGCCGGGACGGGTGAGCCCGCGCCGAACACCAGCACCGCGCCGCTTCCCGCGGTGTGCAGCCCGGCCGGCAGGAACATCGTCTGATCGGCGAGCCTGGCGCGGTCCAGCGTGCCGGTGGCCCGGACGGTGGTGGGCCGGGCCAGCTTGAACTCGGTGCCCGTCTGGACCTGCACCGTGGTGCGGTGCGTGAAAACCGGCTGGGCGTCCGGTGACAGGTTCCTGGTGGCGCCGTGGCCGGTCGCCGCCAGCAGGACCAGCGCGGGGATCCCGATCGCGCAGAGCTTGAGCCAGTACTGGAAACACTGGACAAACGTGATGCCCTTCATCCCGCCCATGGCGATGTTGGCGCTCACCACGACACCGAGGGCCACCACCCCCACCCAGTACGGTGTGCCGAGCACGAGTTGCAGCGTGATGCCCGCCCCCTTCATCTGGGGCAGCAGGTAGAACCAGCCAATGACGAGAACCAGCGCCGTGGTGGCGCGGCGCAGGCCCCGCGAGGCGAAGCGGCCCTCGGCGAAGTCGGGGATGGTGTAGGCGCCGAACCGCCGCAGCGGTGCGGCCACGAGCAGCAGCAGCACCAGGTAGCCGGCGGTGTAGCCGACGGAGTACCACAGCGCGCCCAGGCCCTGGGAGACGATCAGCCCGGCGATGCCGAGGAACGAGGCCGCCGACAGGTACTCGCCGGAGATCGCGGCGGCGTTCAGTCCCGGCGGCACTTCGCGCGCCGCCACCATGAAGTCATCGGGAGTTCTTGCGATACGGACGCCCCTGGCGCCCACCGCCACGGTCAGCAGCGTGACCGCGGCGATCGCTGCAACAGCGGGGACATTAAGCATCGAGCCGTCGGCCGACGGGGTCGACCAGCTCGATGAAGCGTGCCTCCAGCTGGCTGGCCTGGCGGTTGTAGAACCAGCCGACCACCATGAGCACCGGGAAGATCCCCACGCCCAGGATGACCAGCGTGAGCGGCAGGCCGGCCACCGTGACCTTGCGGGCGCTGGGCAGCAAGGCCATGATCACCGGCAGCGAGGCGATCACCGCGAGCGCGATCGACAGGCACATCAGGGACAGCCCGAGCTGCGCCCGGGTCAGCGACCGGACAAGCAGCCGGCCGTAGACGGTGTCGCTCTGAACGTCCCCGAGCCCGATGACGTCATGCTGGAGCCGCGCCTGGTCGTGCTGCCAGACGACAACCTTCCGGCGCGGTGCGCCGTCCTCGGCCGGTGAGGTCAATGCCGCCGCCCGGCGCGGAGCAGCCTGTCCCTGACGTCGCGCGCGTGGCGCCGGCTCACCGGAAGCCACTGGCCCGACACCTTGACGCTGTGGTTGTTCCCGGCCACCGCGAACTCGGCGATCTGGCCGACCGGCACCAGATAGCTGCGGTGGATCCGGATGAACCCGTGTGCCGCCCACCGCTCCTCAAGGTGGGAGATCGGCATGCGCAGCAGGTGGGCATCGCCGTCGGTCAGATGCAGCCGGACGTAGTCTCCCTCGGCCTCCACCCAGCGCACCTGCGCCGGTGCCACCCACCGGGTCCGGCCCGCCGCCTCGAGCGGTATCGAATCGCCGTCGGCGGGCTCGCCCGACCGGTCGCCGCTGCGGCTCAGCGCCCGGTCCAGGGCCGTGCTCAGGCGGGTCCGTGACACCGGCTTGAGCAGGTAGTCGCAGGCGCCGATGTCGAACGCGCGGACCGCGTACTCCTCATAGGCGGTGACGAAGACGACGGCCGGCGGCGACGCGAACCGGCCAAGGACGTTGGCCAGTTCGATGCCGTTCAGCGACGGCATCCGGACATCGAGGAAGATGACGTCGTAGCGCCGCTCCTGGAGGCCGCGCAGCGCCTCGCTTGGGCTTCGTGCTGCGTGCACGCTGGCCACCGACGGCATCGCCCGCAGCAGATAGGTGAGCTCGTCGAGCGCCGGGATCTCGTCGTCGACGACGAGCGCGGTCACCCACGCGCCGGTCCGGGCAGCATCACCCGAGGGCGGGACGGCCCGCCCCTCCGCAACACGCCCCCACGTCATAAGCCGCTCAACGCCGCACTGAACTTGGGCAGCCGCATGGTCACCTTCGTGCCCGCGCCCACCTCGGTCTCGATCGTCAGGCCATGCCCGGCCCCGAACGTGGCACGCAGTCGCTCGTCCACGTTGCGCAGCCCGATCGAGTCGCTGCCGCGCCGGCCGGCCAGGACCTCGGCAAGCTGCTCCGGGTCCACGCCGACGCCCGCGTCCTCGACGGTCACGATGGCCTCATGCCCGACGTCCTGGGCGGTGATGTGCAACTGCGCCGTGCCGGCGTACTGCTCCAGGCCGTGCCGGATGGCGTTCTCCACCAGTGGCTGGAGCACGAGCGAGGGAACCCTGACGGGAAGCACCTCGGGCGCGACCCGAAGGCTTACCTCGAGCCGGTCGCCGAACCTGGCTCGCTCCAGTTCCAGGTAGGTGTCGACGAACCGCAGTTCCTCGGCGAGGGTGGCGTACTGGCTGTGCTCGCGGAACGTCCAGCGGATGAACTCTGCGAAACGGACCAGCAGGTCCCTGGCACGCTCGGGATCCGAGCGGACGTAGGACTCGATCGCGGTGAGCGCGTTATAGATGAAGTGCGGGCTGATCTGAGCGCGCAGAAAGTTGAGCTGCGCCTGCATCGTGCGGGTGCGTGACGCGTCGAGTTCGGCCAGCGCCAGATGGGTGGAAACGAACCTTGCCACCTCGCCCGCGGTCCGCAGCAGGATCGCGTCCGCGGACGGCGCCAGCGCCGCCAGGGCTCCCACCACGGATCCTTCGACGGCGATGGGTGCGGTGACGCCGGCCCGGACCGGGCAATCGACCCCGTGGTCACATTTCAGGTCTGCCGCGGACAGGATCTGTGACCGGCCCGAGCGCACCACCTCGTTGAGGCACTGCTGCAAGGCTTCGGTGTGGCGCTGGCTGCCCTCGTAGGCGATGAGGCTGGTCTGATCGGCGATCGCCACGGCGGGAGTGCCGAGCAGTTGCCGCAGGGCGGGGGCTGCCTTGACGGCCGAACGGACCGTCAGCCCGTCGCGCAGCGCCGACACAGCCAGGGTGGCCGTGTGCAGTGCTTCGTAGGTCGCTCGCTGCGGCGGGGTTCCGACCCGGCGTGCCCCGCGTTTCCAGAACATCACCGCGCCTGCCAGAGCCGCGGCGACAGCAATCAAAATGATCGCAAGGCCGACCATCGGCGGAGTATATCCAGCTAATGGACTGCCTGAGAAGGCTCGTCCTGGTCAGGGCCTGCTTTTGCCGGCAACGAGGTAACTCGCTGGCCAGCCTCCCCAAGTGCCGATATTCGCCCGGCGACCGCTCCTCGCCAACGGATCGCCGTTCCTCGCGCGCAGACGACCGTTCCTCGCGCCGGATTGCGCGTTCGTCGCACGGCACGGCATACAGGCGACAGCGCCGTCGTACCGTCCTGGCGAGGACCGCTAGGCACCCCACGTAACGGAGACAAAATATGGCCGATGAAACCCGCACTATCATGATGGCGCCTGCTGCCGACCCAGCCCCCCTGGGCCTTGCCGCATTCGCGCTGACCACGTTCTTGCTGTCGGCGGCCAATGCTGGCTGGATGGGCAGTGCCAGCGGTGATGCGTGGCTGGGCTTTGCCTTCGCCTACGGCGGGCTGGGCCAGGTGCTGGCCGGGATGTGGGAGTTCCGTAACCGCAACGTGTTCGGCGCCACCGCGTTCTCCACCTACGGCGGGTTCTGGATCGGCCTGGGCCTGTGGGCGCTGCTGGTGGCGCCGACCGCGGGGCCCAAGGCGGGCAAGGACGTCGCCTGGATCCTGCTCGCGTTCGCGATCTTCAACACCTACATGCTGTTCTGGAGCGCGATGGTGAACACTGCGGTGTTCGCGGTGTTCCTGACCCTGGAAGCGACCGAGATCATCCTGTTCATCGGGAACTTCGCGGCCAACACCAGCATCGTCAAGTTCGGCGGCTACGTGGGCATCCTGACTGCGCTGTGCGCCTGGTACGCCTCCGCCGCGGGGGTGGGCAACGGCGTATCGGGGCGGACCATCCTCCCGGTGGGCCAGCCGTTCGTGAAGCCGGCCGCCGCCGTGGCCGCGGAGCCTGCCGCCCGGGCGTAACCGGCACTGGCGACAGCGAGCCAACGCCTCGTGGCCGGGCGCCTCATCCGGCGCCCGGCCACGCGGTAATACGCCGATGTCGCCAACCCTGCAGATTCTGCTATACGGCAGCCCACCAGCCGTTTTAGCAATAACCATCCGGCGGGCCGCGCTGCCGCTGGCGCTGTGGTCACCAACACACCCGCGGCCCGCCGGATGCAACTTCCCCGCCCAAAGACATTCAGATACTCGTTCGTGGCCGGTTGGAGTCCTGGTCACAGGAGAGGGTTCAGCGATGACCGATAACTCCGAGCCGCAGGTCTCTGAGGATGGCGAGCAGATGGTTTCTGAGTCGCAGATTGCGGTCCATTGGCGGGAGGAGGAGTACTACTACCCACCGGAAGCCTTCGTGGCGCAGGCCAACGCAAACGACCCGGCCATCTTCGACCGGTTCGCGCAGGATAAGTTCCCGGATTACTTCACTGAGTATGCGGATTTGCTGGACTGGGACCAGCGGTGGGACACGGTGCTGGACTCGTCGAATCCGCCGTTTTGGAGGTGGTTCACCGGGGGCCGGCTGAACGCGTCGTACAACTGTGTGGACCGGCATGTCGCGGCGAATGGGAACAAGGCGGCTTTGATCTGGGTGCCCGAGCCGGAGGACGTGGACGCGGTGGCGATCACGTACCGGGAGCTGTATCACCGGGTGAACGAGTTCGCCGCCCTGCTCCAAGACTTCTGTGGCCTCAAGGCCGGCGACCGGGTGACCCTGCACATGCCGATGGTCCCCGAACTGCCGGTGACGATGCTCGCCTGCGCCCGCCTCGGCGTGGTGCACTCCCAGGTGTTCGGCGGGTTCTCCGCAAACGCGTGCGGGACCAGGATCGCCGACTCGGGGTCGCGGATTCTGATCACGATGGACGGCTACTACCGGTCCGGCACGCTGGTGGATCACAAGGTGAAGGCGGACGAGGCCGTCGCTGAGGCCAGGAATCAGGGCCAGGATGTGGACAAGGTCATGGTGTGGCGGCGGCACCCGGGCCGGTACGCGTCGCAGACGCCGATGGTGGAGGGCCGGGATTTCTTCGTCGATGAGATCGCCGGGAAGTACCGGGGCCAGCTGGTGGACCCGGTGTCGATGCCGTCCGAGGCGCCGTTGTTCCTGATGTACACCTCGGGGACGACGGGGCGGCCCAAGGGCGCGCAGCATTCCACCGGGGGCTACCTGTCGTACGTCGCCGGGACGTCGAAGTACTACCAGGACATCCACCCCGACGACACCTACTGGTGCATGGCCGACATCGGGTGGATCACCGGCCACTCCTACATCGTCTACGGCCCGCTCGCCCTCGGCACCACCACCGTGATCTACGAAGGCACGCCGAACTACCCCGACGCCGGGCGGCCGTGGCGGATCGCCAAGCGGCTGGGGGTGAACATCTTCCACACCTCCCCGACCGCGATCCGGATGCTCCGCAAGGTTGGCCCGGACGAGCCCG
>Ga0207665_10000636_pt1 | contig 23620 bp, 21 predicted proteins | sample LARL112metaG_FD_184351 | JGI IMG/M metagenome (GOLD analysis project Ga0207665, IMG submission 184351) | Corn, switchgrass and miscanthus rhizosphere microbial communities from Kellogg Biological Station, Michigan, USA - LAR L11-2 metaG... | ecosystem: Host-associated > Plants > Roots >... | reverse complement strand
CTGGCTGCCCAGGGCGGCCGCGTGGAAGCGGTGGAGCCGCTGCTCGATGCGGCCGAGCAGGCGTCCGCGGTCGCGGCCGGGGAGCTGTTCGAGCCCACCATCGGCAGGGCCGAAAGCATACTGGTGAACGTCCCTGCGCTGAGCGCACTCTGCCAGGCCTATCTCGCCCAGTTCCGCGGTGACGCCGAGGCCACGGCCGCGTTCGCGTCGAGGGCCCTGGCCATGGTTGGTCAGGACGAGCGGATGCTGGACTTCGTGATCCGGCGGTACCTGGCCACCAGTGAGTGGCTCCGTGGCCGCCTCGCGGAAGCCGAACTCGCCTTCGTGACCAGGATCGCCCGGTGGAGGGAGGCGGGCCGGCTCGCTCTGGCGGCCTGGAATGAGTACGAACTCAGCCAGGTCCAGCGCGGTCAAGGCCGCCTGGACGCGGCCGTGCGGACCTGCGAGCAGGCGCTGGCCTTCGCCGCAACGCCCGGCCGGGCTCCCCCGCTTGCTGCTGGTCCCGCGTATGTGGGCCTGGCCGAGGTGGCCTACCAGCGCAACGAACTCGAGGTGGCGCTTCGCCACGTCACCGAGGGCATTGCCTTGTGCCGCCAGTTCGCCTATACCCCGCCGCTGGCCGGGGGGCTGGTGACGCTGGCGTGGATCCGGCAGGCCAGCGGCGACTTGGCCGGGGCCCTGGCGGCGATCGGCGAGGCCGGGCAGGCCTCGCCGGGCCCACCCGGCCTGTTTAACCCTGTTCCGGCGCAGCGGGCGCGGCTCCTGCTGGCCCAGGGCGACCTGGACGCCGCGGCCCGGTGGACGCGGGAGAACGGCCTCGGCGCGGACGACGAGCCGGATTACCCTAGTGAGCAGGGGCATCTGGTGCTGGCCAGGGTGCTGCTCGCACAGGATCAGCCTGGCCGGGCGCTCGCGCTGCTCGACCGGTTGCACACGGCCGCGGCCGCCCAGGACCGGACTGGCAGCCTGATCGAGATCGGCGTGCTGCGGGCGCTGGCACTGGCAGCCACAAGTGATGCCGACGGCGGGGTGAGCTCGCTGGCCAAAACGCTGGCACTGGCCTGCCCGCAGGGCTATGTCCGGGTCTTCGCCGACGAGGGCCCGCCGATGGCCGCGCTGCTGGGCCGGCTGACCGCCGACCAACGGACTGGGCAGGCTCCTCGGATTCCGCTGGGCTGCCTGGCCCGGCTGCAGCGCGCGTTCAGCCGGGAGCTCGCCGCCCCGCCAGGCTCTGGGCAAGGAACCGCCGCGTGGCCGGGCCTGATCGAGCCCCTGACGGGCCGCGAGGTGGAGGTGCTGGAACTGCTGGCGGCGGGCCGGTCGAACCAGGCGATCGCCGACCAGTTCGTGGTCACCCTGGACACGGTCAAGAAGCACGTCAGCCACATCCTGGGCAAGCTCGGTGCGGCTAGCCGCACCGAGGCTGTCGCCCGAGCGCGGGAATTGGGCCTGATCCCCTAGCGCGGCGCCGGTCAGCCGCCGCACTGGCGTCGCCCTGGCCTGCTGGAAGCCATCGACGCTCACCTGCCATCAGGTCGCCATGTCGGCTTCGACACCCGCCACGGCGCCCATCACCTGCGGAGATCTACCGGCGGCTGGCTGCGGCCCCAGGCCTTGCGGCCGCGCGAGACTGCCCCAGCGGTGATGCCCCAACGCCCCGCTGGGCGGTTGCCCGGTTTTGCCGGAACCTGCTAAGGAACGCGGCTGTTCGTGCTGCCCCGGCGCGGGCGCCCGCACATCATCCCCAGTGTCATCGTCGCGGAGGGCCTTGGTCTCCGCCTTCAGGATCCGCATCGATTTGCCCAGCGAACGTGCCGCATCAGGAAGCTTCCGCGTTCCGAACAAGAGCACGAACACCGCGACCACAATCAGCACATGCCACGGGCTCAGACTGTTGAAACCCATCTTCATCCTCCCTCGTTCTACAGCGGCGGGGACTTCGGAGCGGGCGGCTTCTGGTAGCTGCCTGGCCTAGCCCAGCCGGGGTGAAACCTGCTGATAGTGCCTTGGCCGCGCCCTTCAGAGCACCTTGGACAGGAATGCGCGGGTCCGCACGTGCTGGGGGTTGCTGAGCATCTCGCGCGGGCGGCCGACCTCGACCACGGTGCCCTCGTCCATGAAGACGAGGGTGTCGCCCACTTCACGGGCGAACCCCATCTCGTGAGTCACTACGATCATCGTCATCCCGCTGGTGGCGAGGTCGCGCATCACTGCCAGCACGTCGCCGACGAGCTCGGGATCCAGCGCGCTCGTCGGCTCGTCGAACAGCATCAGCTTGGGCTGCATGGCGAGTGCCCGGGCGATGGCAACGCGCTGCTGCTGGCCGCCGGACAGCTGCTTTGGGTAGGCGTCCGCCTTGTCACTCAGGCCGGTCCGGTACAGCAGCTCGTTGGCCAGCTCAGTCGCGTGCGGCTTCGACAGGCCCTGCACGCGAATCGGCGCCTCGATCACGTTCTCCAGTGCTGTCTTGTGCGGGAACAAGTTGAACTGCTGGAAGACCATGCCGATCTCGGCGCGCTTCGCGCAGATTTCCCGCTCACGCAGCTCGTGGAGCTTGCCGCCCTGCTGCCGGTAGCCGACCAGCTCACCGTCGACCCATAGCCGGCCGGCATTGATCTTCTCCAGGTGGTTGATGCAGCGCAGCAACGTCGACTTGCCTGAGCCCGACGGGCCGATGATGCACATCACCTCTTGGCGCGCCACCTCGAGGTCGATGCCGCACAGCACCTGCAGGCGTCCGAATCTCTTGTGCACGCCCTCCGCTAGCACCATGGGCGGGCCGCCGGCGCCGTGGACTGGCGGGGTCGCCTCCGCCGGGGTGATCATCGTCCCTCCCCGGACGGGGGCTGCGCGGGCGGCGGGGGAGCGTGGAAAGTGAACAGGTAGCGACGGATCCGCTGCCACGGCGTGGGGGGCAGCTGGCGGGCTGAGCCACGGGCGTAGTACCGCTCAATGTAGAACTGGCCGGCCGTGAGCACCGAGGTCACGATGAGGTACCAGAGGCTGGCCACGATCAGCAGCGGGATCGTCTGGAAGCTCACCGAGTAGATGAGCTGGACCGCATAAAGCAGTTCGGTGACGGTGATCACGCTCGCCAGGGAAGAGGTCTTGAGCATGGAGATGGTCTCGTTGCCGGTTGGCGGGATGATCACACGCATCGCCTGCGGCAGGATGATCCGGCGCATCGTCTGGATCCTGCTCATTCCCAGCGCCTGCGCAGCCTCCACCTGACCGTGCTCGACGGACAGGATGCCGGCTCGCACGACCTCCGCCATATAGGCGCCCTCATTGAGCCCAAGCCCCAGGATCGCCGCGGTGAGCGCGGTGATCACGTCATTGGCGTTGGCCTCCAGGAAGGAGGGCCCGAAGGGCACGCCGAGCGAGATACGCGGGTACAGGAAAGCCAGGTTGAACCAGAACAGCAGCTGGACCAGAACCGGCGTGCCGCGGAAAAGCCAGATGTACACCCAGCTCGCGCCGGAGAGCAGCGGGTTCGGGGACAGCCGCATGACCGCGAGGATCACACCGAGCACGATCCCGATCGCCATCGCGACCACGGTGAGCAGGATCGTGAGTTCCAGGCCCTCCAGCACCCGGCGGGATAGGAAGTAGCTCCCGACGATGTCCCACTGGAAGCGGGGGTTCGTCATCAGGGTGTGCGCGAGCATCGCGGCCAGCAGGAGCACAACGGCCGCACCCAGCCACCGTCCGGGGTGCCGGACTGGGACCGCTTTGATCTCCTCCGGCGGCCCAGTGCGTCCCGCGGTCTGCGCTGTTCGCGGTGTCGTCACTCTTGCTCCGGATTCGGCAACGGGCGGGATCGGATCCGCGAGAGGGTCAGCTAACCGCGGCGTTGATCGCCGGGTTGGAGATGGCGCCGCCCTGCACTCCCCATTTCTCCAGGATCTTCATGTAGGTGCCTTTGGCCATGAGATGCTTCACGGCGGCCAGCACTGGGTCGGCCATCCCGCTGTCCTTGGGGATCGCAATCCCGTACGGCGCGGTGCCGTAGGGTGAGCCGGTCACCTTGAGCGCCGCCTTCGACTGCTTCACCTGGTAGGCGGCCACCGGTGAGTCAGCCATGGCGATCTGCGCGCGGTCTGAGGACAGTGCCAGGTTGACCGCGTTCTGGTCGTTGTATACCTGGACTGTGACGCTGGGCTTGCCCGCCGACCTGCACTTTGCTGACTGGTCCTGTGCGTCCGCCGCCTGGGTGGTGCCCTTCTCTGCGGCGACAGTGCGCCCGCACAGGTCAGCCAGGGACTTGATGTCCGTCCCGCCACTGGACTTGACGTAGAACGACGTGCCCGCCCTGAAATAGGTGACGAAATCGACGGTCTGCTCGCGTTCCTTGGTGTCGGTGAATGACGAGATACCCAGGTCGTACTTGCCTGAGGCGAGGCCGGGGATGATCGTGTCGAACGTAGCGTTGATCACGTTGACCTTGAGGCCGAGCACCTGCCCCAGCTCCTTCGCAAGGTCGGCGTCGAAGCCGATCACGGTGCGGCCGTCAGTCGCGACGAATTCGTTCGGGGCATAGGTGGCATCCGCCGCAACGGTAAGTGCCCCGTTTGCCTTGACGGAGCCGGGCACCTGGGCCGCGATCGAACTGACCGCGCCGGACGGCGATGCTGACGGCGCCGGGCTTGTGTCCGTGCCTGTCTCTGCACCACTACCGCATCCTGCAGCGACCAGCGCGGTTACCGAAAGCACGGCGGTCGCGAACAGCAGCTTCTGAGTTCTGCGGGTTTTCACGGAACACCCCCGACCGCGGACGCAGCTACGTTGGTGACGGACTCGCGGCCGGCCTTGCCAGCGCCGCGAGACGACGAATGATCTGTGGTCGCCGGTCTATGAGCCCTGGGTAGTCCAGCCAGATGAGATGCGGATGCAATCGCCATGCAGTCCTTGTGGAGCACGCAGGGCGCTCAGCCTTCGCCGGGGTGGGTGGCCCGTTCTCGCTGCGGCGGCACGAACCTGAAGATGAGGTAGAGCAGGCGCAGTGTCACGAATGATCATGATGCCTAGTGCTGACGCTGGTTATCGCTGCAGCTCACAGGCCCAGCGGACGTCTGGCACCCCACAGGTACTCACAGGCCAGTGCGAGTCACCTCCGGGAGTCGGCCAGGTCAAGGGCGATGTCGACGAGGAGGTCCTCCTGACCGCCGACCAGCTCACGGCGGCCCGCCTCCAGCAGCAGCGCCCGCACGTCGACGCCGTACTGGGCGGCGGCTGTCTCCGCGTGGCGCAGGAAGCTGGAGTACACCCCGGCGAAGCCGAGGGTCAGCGTCTCCCGGTCGACGCGCACCGGCCGGTCCTGCAGCGGCCGCACTAGGTCATCAGCGGCGTCCTGCACGGCGAACAGGTCACAGCCGTGCTCCCAGCCGTCCAGCGTGGCGGCGGCGGCAAACGCTTCGAGCGGGCAGTTTCCCGCGCCCGCGCCATGCCCAGCCAGCGACGCATCCACCCGGACCGCCCCTGCCTCGACCGCGGCCAGTGAGTTGGCCACCGCCAGGGAAAGGTTGTCGTGCGCGTGGATGCCGATCTCGGTGGCCGGATCGAGGACGTCGCGGTACGCGCCCACCCGGTCGCGCACGCCGCGTGGGGTCAGGTGCCCGCCGGAGTCGGTTATGTACACGCACTGCGCGCCGCTCGATTCCATGAGCGCGGCCTGGGCGGCGAGCACGGCCGGCTCGGCCATGTGGCTCATCATGAGGAACCCGGCGACGTCCATCCCGAGTTCCCGGGCGGTGCCGATGTGCTGGGCAGCGATGTCCGCCTCGGTGCAGTGGGTGGCGACCCGCACTGAGCGCACGCCCAGCGCGTACGCGTGCTTAAGGTCGCCGATGGTCGCGATGCCGGGGAGCAGCAGCGTGGTGAGCCGGGCCCGGGTGGTGGCCGCAGCGACCGCCGTTATCCAGTCGGCATCGGTGTGACTGCCCGCGCCGTAGGTGACGCTGGCGCCGGCCAGCCCGTCGCCGTGGGCCACCTCGATGGCATCGACCCCGGCGGCGTCTAGCGCGGCGGCGATGGCCGCGGCCCGCCCGGGTGCCAGCCGGTGGCGGGTGGCGTGCATGCCATCGCGCAGCGTGACGTCCTGGATATACAGTCTCATCGCCCGGCCAGCCTTTCACCGGCCCGGATCGCGGCCGAGGTCATGATGTCCAGGTTCCCGGCGTAGGCCGGCAGGTAGTGCGCGGCCCCCTCGACCTCCAGCAGGACCGTAACCTTGTGCGTCACGCCCTCGGCCAGCGTGCCCACGTCGCCGTCGATCCTGGTGATCTGCACCGGTTGCTTGAGCCGGTAACCAGGCACATAGCCGGCGACGTCGGCGACCATCCGGGTGACTGCCCGGGCGATGCCCGCGCGGGTTTTCCCGTCCGGCGCGGCGACCAGGCAGTACACGGTGTCACGCATCATGCGGGGCGGTTCCGCCGGGTTGAGGATGATGACCGCCTTGCCGCGCCGGGCGCCGCCGACCGTCTCGATCGCCCGCGCCGTGGTCTCAGTGAATTCGTCGATGTTGGCCCGGGTTCCTGGCCCGGCCGACCGGGACGAGATCGCCGCCACGATCTCTGCGTACGCGACCGGGGTCACCGACGCGACCGCCGCCACGATCGGGATCGTGGCCTGGCCGCCACAGGTGACCATGTTGACCTCGCGCGCGCCGCGGTGCGCGCCGAGGTTGACCGCTGGCACGACGAACGGCCCGAGCGCGGCCGGGGTCAGGTCGACGACCCGGATGTCGCAGGGCGCCAGGGCCGCCATGTTGGCCACATGCGCCGCCGCTGAGGTCGCGTCGAAGACCACCCCGACGTCCTCGAAGCCCGGCAGCGCGAGGAGCCCCTTGACGCCATCGGCGGTGGTCGCGACGCCGAGACGGGCCGCGCGGGCCAGCCCGTCCGACGTGGGGTCGACGCCGGCCATCGCGCTCATCCGCAGCGGGCCGGTCCCGTGCAGCAGCTTGATCATCAGGTCAGTGCCGATGTTGCCGGAGCCGATGACCGCCGCGCCGATCATCGCGGGCCCTCAGCGAAGACGGCGCTGACCTGGCCCAGCCCGCTGATCTCGGCCGTCACGCGGTCGCCCGCCTGGACGGGCACCATGGGCCCCAGCGCGCCGGACAGCACGATTTCGCCGGCCCGGAGCGGCTGGCCGTAGGACCGGGCCGTGGTGGCGAGCCAGGCGACCGCGATGGCTGGGTGGCCGAGGCAGGCCGCGCCGGATCCGGTGGACGCCTCCTCCCCGCCGCGCCACAGGCGCATCGAGCAGGCGGCCAGATCGAGCCCGCCCGGCGGCCGGCGTTCGGGACCCAGGGTGAACAGCCCGGACGATGCGTTGTCGGCGACGGTGTCGACGATGGAAATGTCCCAGCCCGCGACGCGGCTGTCCACGATCTCCAGGGCGGCGGCGAGGGAGCCGGTGGCCGCGAGAACGTCGTCCGGGCCGAGGTCCGGGGCGTCCAGGTCGCGGGCGAGCACGAATGCGATCTCCGCCTCGATCTTGGGCTGCAGCAGCTGGCCGGTGTCGACCGGCTCACCCGGCGGGCAGTCCATGGTGGACAGCAGGGTGCCGAAGTCCGGCTGGTCCACGCCGAGCTGGGCCTGGACCACCGGGCTGGTCAGGCCGATCTTGCGGCCGACCACCGTGGCCCCGGCCGCGACCTGGCTGGCGACCCAGGTGGCCTGCACGGCATAGGCGGTGCGGATGTCACCGGCGGCCAGCAGCGTGCGCACCGGCGGGCAGGGCCGCCCGGTCGCCCGGGCCACGGCCAGCCGGTCCAGTGCCGCCGTGGCCGCAGTGTCCAGGGCCGGGAGCGCGAGCGGCATCAGGCCACCTCGAACGTGGTGCCGATGCCCATGCCGGTGATCCACTCTGGTACTGGTTCGTAGCTCGTCCAGACCAGCGGCCGCCCGGCCGCGGCAAAGCCGGTGAGCCAGGTGCGGATCTCGTGGCTGCCGCGGCCGGCCAGCTGCTCGAGGGCCTCGTCGCCGAGGCCGGTGACCGGGTCGAGATCGGCCGCGACCAGCTGCTTGAGGAACCAGGCATCCCAGGTGGCGTTGACCGGGGCGGCTGGGTTGCCCGCCAGCGCGCGGACCCCCGGCTCGCGGGTGGCCGAAAACGCCCGCACGTCCTGCCGCCCATGGATCATCGCCGCCCGCCGCTCGGCGGGAACCGAGGCGTCGCGGGGGTCGTTGGATGGCAGCCAGTGCGAGAGTCCGCCGCTGGCGATGAGGAGCACCCGCCCGGCATCGGCGTTAAGTATTGCTGTGCCCAGTGAGCGGCCCAGCGCCACGCAGCGGGCCAGCGAGGGCAGTGGCGGGGCGGCGGTGTTGATGACCAGCGGGACCAGCGGCACGTCGGCGGGGCCGCGGGCCAGGTCGTAGCTCTGCACGATGCCGTGGTCCACCGTGAGTGCGTACGACAGGGCCACGTCGAACCCGTCGTGGGCGAGCGCGTCGCGGATCGCCCAGGCCAGCGCGGACGCGACCGGCAGCGGGCCGGAGCGGCTGCCGAAGTCCCCGAACGCCTCGGCCGCCTCGACGCCGAGCACGAATGGCGGCATCGCGTCGTAGAAGTTCGCGTGGAAGTGGTCGGGGCCGATGACCACCGCCACGTCAGGGGCCAGCCCGCCGACCGCAGCCGCGACCCGGGCCGCGTCGGCCAGGAACCGGCTACCTGGGGCGGCCGGGCGTGGCGGCGGCAGCATCGTGGCGAACGGGGAATGCGACATGCCGACCAGGCCGAGGATCTCGCTCACTGTGCCGCCTGCCCAATCTCGCCGTGCAGCAGGAAGTCGTGATGAACGCGCAGGTACTCATCGCGCTTCTCCCACTGCGGCCAGTGACCGGCGTCGGCGATGACGTAGAGGCGCGCGTCCGGCAGCCAGCCGAGCAGCATCTCCGCCTCGTCCAGGCCGCCGGTCGGGTCGTGGTCGGTCCACAGCAGCAACGTCGCTGCGCCGATCTTGCCCACCCAGCCCGGGTCCCAGGCGAAGTCCTGGCGTACCACGGGATCCTGCAGCACGAGCGTGTTGCTGATCGCGCGGAGGAAGCCGGGCCGGCTGTAGACAGCGCGGCGGAGCAGGACCAGCTCGTCGGTGACCATCTCAGTGTGGTGGAACAGGAACTCGACCCGCCGCCGCACGGTGGCGTCGCTCGGGTCGCGGACCGCGGCGAGCGTGCTGTCCCGCAGCCGGGCCATCACCTCGGGCTTGTTGGCGATGTTCCCGGGGGTGTTGAGCACCAGCCGCCCGACCCGGTCGGGGTGATGGGCAGCGGCCCACGCGGCCACCCAGCCCCCCAGCGATTCGCCGGACAGGTGCGCGGTGCCGATGTCCAGCGCGTCCAGCAGCCCGATGAGATGGTCGCAGAGCACGTCGATGGTGTACGCCCGGTCCGGCAGGCCGGACCAGCCGTGGCCGACCATGTCGTAGGCGGTGACCCGGAAGCTGGTGGCCAGGCCCGCGATGTCGCGCGCGTAGGCCTCCAGATGGCCACCAGTGCCGTGCAGCAGAATCAGATCGGGACCGGATCCAGCGCGCAGCACCCGGGTACGCACGCCATGCACGTCGACATGACGCAGCTCGTGGTCGGTGTCGGCCAGCTCGCCCCAGATGCTGATGTGCTCGGGCAGGTCGGTCATGGCTGATCCTCCGGGAATTGGGTGCGCGCTTCGGCCACCGTGCACAGGCCCGCGCTTTGCCGGCGGGCGATGCCGAGCGCCTGCAGCAGGCGGGAGTTCTCGATCGTGAGGAACTCGGCCGGCTCGCCGGCCGAGTCGTTGTAGTGGCGGTGCCAGGTCCACGGCGGCGTGTAGATGAAGTCCCCAGCCGCCCACGCCTCGGTGTCGTCCTCAACCTCGCTGTGCCCGTGGCCGGAGATGACGTAGTGCACAGTCTCGTGGTAGTGCCGCTGCATGTCCGAGCTCTGGCCGGCCGGGATCGTCTGCCGGAACAGCTCGAAAGTGACCGTGGGCAGACGGCCGGCAATGGCCAGCGTGGTCGGGTTGCGGATTCCCGCGGCTGGCAGGGCCTCCAGTTCGGCGGCGTGCACCACGACCGGCCGGGCCCGGCCCGGGCGGACCGTGTCGCTGAGCGCGCCGAGGAAGTCGGCCATGTCGAAGCCTGCGCCAGACAGTCCCATCAGAATGTTTCCGTCCTTCCCCCGTCGACCGTGAGCACGGTCCCGTTGATGTAGCCCGCGTCGGCTGATGCCAGGAACGCGACGGCCGCGGCGATCTCGTCCGGGGTGCCTGGCCGGCTTGCTGGCACCTCCCGGGTGTCCTGCTCGTCCAGTTCGGCGACCGGCTGGCCGGTCCGTGCGGCCCGGCTGGCCAGCACGTCCCGGCGGCGCTGGGTGTCGGTGGCGCCGGGTGCGACGCAGTTCACGGTGACGCCGTCCGCGGCGTACTCCAGCGACAGCAGTTTCGCCGCGGCGGTGACCCCGGCCCGCAGCACGACCGAGATGGCCAGGTCCGGCTGCGGCTGGCGGACCGCGGTCGAGGTCACGAAGACCAGGCGGCCAAAGCCCCGCGCGGCCATGGCCGGCAGCACGAGCCGGGCCAGCCGCAGCGGCCCGAGCAGCAGCAGCTCGGCGGCGGCCCGCCAGTCCTCGTCGGTCACGTCGAGGATCCCGCCTGGCGGCGGGCCGCCCGCGTTGAGGACCACCACGTCCGGCGGGCCGTATCCGGCCGTCAGTGCGTCCATCGTGGCCCCGGCCGCGTCCGGTGCGGCTACATCGCTGACCAGGGTGCCGACGGCCGTGCCGGTGGTTTCTTTCAGCTGTGCCGCCGCCGCCTCGAGCGCCCCGGCGCGCCGGCCGGTGATGACGACACGGTGGTCCGGCGCCAGTCGGCCGGCGATCGCGTAGCCGATGCCGGCGGCGCCGCCGCCGATCAGTGCGGTCCGTACGGTGATGGTGGCCTCCGGGGGGACTCGTGCGCCGCGCCGTCTCGGGCTTAGCCTGACCGGTATGCACCCGCGGAACCAACCGTGAGTCCCACTCAGCGGGACGAAACGCTGCCGGAGGGCGGGCTCGACCGGGCAGCGGCCATCCTTGGCGCGTTCGACGCCACGCACCGCGAGCTCACGCTGGCCGCGCTGGTGGCCCGCTGCGGGCTGCCGCGGTCCACCACACACCGGACTGCCGACCGGATGATCCGGCTCGGCTGGCTGGAAAAGCCAGGTGACCGGTACCGGATCGGCAACCGCCTGTTCGAGATCGCCAGCCTGGCGCCGATCCGGCTCGAGCTGCGCGAGGCGGCCCTCCCGTTCCTGCAGGACCTGCACCAGGCCACGAAGATCACCGTCCAGCTGGGCGTGCTGGACGGCACGCAGGTGCTCGTAGTCGACAAGATCACCGGGCACCGGGCCATGCCGATGCTGTCTCAGGTCGGCGGGATGATCCCGGCGTACTGCTCGGCGCTGGGCCGCGCAATCCTGGCCTACTCGCAGCCCGCGGTGATTGACGCCGTGCTGGCCGGGCCGCTGAGTGCCCGTACTCCGCGCACGCTGACCAGCCCGCTGGCCATCATGCGCGAGCTGACAGCGGTACCCGAGCGCGGCTGGGCGATTGACCGTGAGGAGGGCAACATCGGCGTGAGCTGCGTGGCCGCGCCCATCTTCGGCCCGCTGGGCGACGTGGCCGCGGCCCTGTCCGTCACCGGGCCGAGCCAGCTGGTGCGGGCCGACCGTATCGGTCCGGCGGTCCGGCTGGCGGCTGCTGCAGCGTCCCGTGCCTACACCAGCCGCCCCCGACTGCTGTCCCAGTGAGCGGGACGAATCATTGCGGCGCTGGCCGCGCCCCCGCAGGCTGTGACATTAAACACGCGCGACTCCGCGGGTGTGCGACACAGGGAGGCGACGATGACTCTTGGCGGTGGATACATGCTGCCTTCGCGTGAAGGGCAGCAGATCGCGGCCATCGGCCTCGGCATCACGATGAAGACCAACGGCAAGTCCACCCGCGACGCGTACTCGCTGTTCGAGTACGCCATCCCGCCGCGTACTGACGGTCCCCCGGCCCACATCCACACCAGAGAGGACGAGTCGTTCATCTGCCTGGCCGGGAAGCTTGACGTGCACCTGGGCGGGGAGGACTTCACGCTCAGCGCGGGCGACTACCTCTACCTGCCACGCGATGTCGTGCACACCTTCCGCAACACCTACGACGAGGAGTCCCGGGTCATCTCGGTCGTGTCCCCGGCCGGCCTGGAGGGCTACTACCAGGCCCTGGCCGACATGCCGCCCGGTCCCAAGGACATCACCAAAATCAAGCAGATCATGGCGGACTTTGGCATCCAGCTGCGGCTGCCACCCGAGGTGCGCTGACCATGCGCGTCGGGATCGTCGGGGCCGGCGTCGCCGGCCTGGCCACGGCGAAGGTGCTCAAGCAGGCCGGGCACGAGATCGTCGTCTATGACAAGGCTCCCGATGTCGGTGGCGTGTGGAGCCGCACCCGCCGGTACCCCGGGCTGACCACGCAGAGCCCGAAGGCGCAGTACTCGCTGTCGGATTACCCCATGCCGCGCGAGTATCCCCAGTGGCCGACCGGAGCCCAGGTCCAGGCCTACCTGGCCGGATACGCCAGCCATTTCGGCCTCGACCCGGCGTTGCGCCTGTCCACCGAGGTGAAGTCGGCGACGCCGGTGCCCGGCGGAGGCTGGGCCATCACCACCGCGGCTGGCGGCCCGGCCGAGCACCTGGACAAGCTCGTGGTGGCCAACGGGGTGTTTTGCGAGCCGGCCATGCCCAGTTACCCAGGCACCGAGGAGTTCATCGCGGCCGGCGGCGAGGTGCTGGCGGGCACGGAGCTGCACGACGAGGAGCAGGCCCGGGGCAAGCGGGTACTGGTCGTCGGCTACGGCAAGTCGGCCTGCGACGTGACCGTGCCGGTCAGCGAGGTGGCGGCGAGCACCGACGTGATCGCCCGGCATCTGCTGTGGAAGGTGCCGCGCCGGATCGGTGGCGCGGTCAACTTCAAGCTGCTGCTGCTCACCCGGATGGGCGAGGCCCTGTTCCCGTACCTTCGTCCGGGTGGGGTCGAGAGGTTCCTGCACGGCCCGGCCAACGGGATTCGCGGCCGTATGATCAACTCGGTCGGGTCGGCGTCGGTCCGCCAGTTCGGGCTCGGGCAGCTCCAGCTGGTGCCACCCGGGCAGATGGAGGACATCGTCCGCGGCGCGATCGGGCTGGCCACCGAGGGCTTCTTCGAGGGCGTGGCGGCGGGCAGCATCGCCGTGCACGCCAACCGGACCATCGCGCGGCTGCTGGCCGGCGGCGACGGGCCAGCCGCTGAGCTCGACGATGGTACCCGGCTCCCCGCTGACCTCATCATCTGCGCGACCGGGTTCACCCAGGGGGTGCCGTTCCTGCCCGATGAGGTGACGGCGCAGGTGCTCGACGAGCGCGGCAACTTCATGCTCTACCGGCAGATCCGCCCCGCGGACGTGGCAGGCCTGTACTTCAACGGGTACAACTCCTCGTTCTTCAGCCCGCTCAACGCCGAGATGGCCGCGGTCTGGATCGCCGCCGACCTGGCGGGCGCGGTCCCGCTGCCTGAGGCGGCCGCCATGCGCCAGCAGATCACCGAGCAGATCGCGTTCATGGACGCTGCTACCGATACCCACCACTGCCACGGCGGGAAGATCATCCCGTTCTCGATGCACAACGTGGATGAGGTACTCGGGGATCTCGGTGTCAACGTCAGCCCCGCGGTCCGCGCCCTGCACTGGCTCGGGCCGATCGACCCGGCAGCCTACCGCCGCATCACCCCGGCCGTGCTCAAGCGGCTGCCGCCCGTCCCGGCGGCGGTGCCCATGGCGGCGGCCGTACCAGAAGCGGTATCTGCTCGGCCACCGGGGTAGCTGGGCTCACGCCAGCAAGGACCGTAACTTCCTGGAAGTGGGTCTGGTCGGCCGGCCAAACGCCGGGTGGCGGTCGGAGGCTGCCCGTATGACGTGACTGTGAGCCCGGCTTGCAGAATCCGGGTGCACCCGGTTCAGGGGGGCGGCTCAGGCTCTGCCGTGTTGCGTGGCTCCGCGTTCTGGGTGATGCCACTCGTCGCTGGTCTTGTCCGGCCGGCCGACGTTCACGACCTGGACGGGCAGGTCGCCGGCCGCGCGGAGCACCTGGTCGGCCACCGTGGATCCGTTCAGCAGACGCGACCAGCGCGAGCGGCGGTGCGACCCGATCACGAGCTGACAGGCTCGGGCCTTGCGGGCGGCCCGGATCAGCCCGGAAGCGGGGTCGCTGGCCCTGACCTCGCGCAACGTCCCGCCCAGTTCGCCCAGCAGCCGGCGGTCCTTGTCCAGCCGCGCCTTCGGTGGCCGGTCGAGGTTGTCGATCGCCCGGACGTGCACCCCTTGGAGCCTGGCCTCGGACAGCTCGGCGAGATGGGCGGCGTAACGGATGAGCCATTCATCGGCGGGCGACCCTTGCAGGCCGACCACGATGACCGAGGCGTTCACCGGCCCGCTGATGCCGCGGGCGGCCAGGAACGCCGTGACCGGATCGGGAACTGAGTCATCGAGCCAGAGCTGCGCGAGCTCGCGCAGGGCGGCGAGATTCGCGAAGCGGAAATAGCTCGACAGTGCCGCATCTACCCGTTCGGCCGGGACGACGAGGCCCTGGGCCAGCCGGTGCCGCAGCGCGGAAGGCGCAAGGTCGACCATTATGATCTCGCCGGCCCGCGCGAACGCGTCCGGCACCGGCTCGGCCCGGTGCACGCCGGTGATCCGGGAGACGATCTCGCCCAGCGATTCGATATTGGCGATGTTGAGGGTCGTGTAGACGTCGATGCCGTTTGCCAGCAGCTCGCCGACGTCCTGCCAGCGTCTCGCGTGCCGCTGTCCGGGGAGGTTCGCATGGGCGAGCTCGTCTACCACGGCTAGCTCCGGGTGACGGTCTAGAACCGCCGGGATGTCCAGCTCCGCAAAGTTCGTGCCCTGGTAGGTGACCATGCGGTCGGGAAGCACTTCGAGATCGGCGAGCTGAGCCGCGGTCGCCGGCCGCCCGTGACGCTCCCAATGGGCGACGACGGTGTCGGTGCCCGAGCGCCGCCGGGCGCGTGCGTCCCGCAGCATCGCGTAGGTTTTCCCCACTCCGGGGGCAATCCCGAGGTAGATGCGCAGCTTGCCCCCGCCAGCAGGCGACGACACCGCGTCATATGCCGAAGCCTGAGCGATCCGGTCCGGGCGGTCGTCATGGACGGGCCGGGCGCCGCTGGTCATCGCTGGATTCCTCCGGACCGGGGTGTCACAGTCCGGCCCCGGGCCACCGCGGCAGCCGCCACAGCCACGGGCGGCCTGAACCAGGCCGGGCCCCTATCCGGGCAGGCCCGCCTGGCGCGGTGCCAGCCCAGACGCCATCCGCCAGAAACGACACACGCCAGCGGTCCCCAGCGAACCCCCGGCCCGGGCCCGAGCACAAAGCTCCTGTTCTGCACGCCCACGACGCGGGCGATGCTGAGTTCGCAGAACCTGGCCGCCAAAAGGCTGAGGTCCGCATTTGCTTGTAGCCTAGACCCGCCAGTGAACGCGCGGCGGTCCAGCGACACCGGCCCGGCCGGGAATGCGGCAGAACAGCCTGATCTGTTTGGGAGCCGGGCTGCCCGATGCCGCGCCCAAAGCCGGCATATCGAAGCGATGCGCGTGTTACGCCCGGCGGTTGAAGGATCTGTCCTGGCGTGCCGCCGTACCAGGGTTCGCTGGTCGTCCCGGGTTTCGCTGAGCAGATCTGGCCGTCGGCTGCTGCGGGCAGGGATATCGAGTCTGCCTCGCCCTCGCCCGCGACTACCTCGTCCTCACTCCTGTGCCGGCCTGCCCGCCTGAACGCCGCAGCCACTCGAGGGTTGCACGCGCTCCGCGCTGGTGCAGCGAAGCCAGAGCGGCCAGGTAGGCGGCCCGGAAACGGTGGTTCTCGGCCAGGTCTCCGAAGACGGCGCGATTGGTGATGAACGCGTCCGGCTCGGTGCGCTGCCGGCGGGCGCGCTCCATGAGCGTGTCCCGGAGCCGGTCGACGACCTCGATGGGCTCGCCGTTTTCGTCGATGCCCTCCGCGTAGCGGGCCCAGCCAGCCACTACGGCCGCCGAACGCCTGATCTCGCCGCCGGTGGCCAACTGCTGGCGGACCACCGGCAGCAGCCATTTCGGGATGCGGTCGGAGCTCTGCGCGCAGAGCCGGGCGATGGTGTCACGGATCTGCGGGTTGCTGAACCGCTCGATGAGTGTCCGCTTATACGCCGTCAGGTCCACCCCCGGCACGGCTGGCAGGGTCGGCGTCGCCTCCTCGTCCATGTACCCGAGCAGGAAGTCCTGGAAGACCGGGTCCTGGGCGGCGTCGTGCACCAGCCGGTAACCGGCCAGGTAACCGAGGTAACCCAGCGCCTGGTGACTGGCGTTAAGCAGCCTGAGTTTCATGAGCTCGTACGGTTCCACGTGGTCGACGAGCTGTACCCCAGCCCGCTCGTAGGGTGGGCGGCCAGCTGGGAAACTGTCCTCGAGCACCCACTGGGTGAACGGTTCGCAGACCACCGGCCAGCGGTCGTCGATGCCGAACCGCTCCCGGACCTCGGCCCGGTCCGCGTCGGTGGTTTCCGGGGTGATGCGGTCGACCATCGAGTTGGGGAAGCTGACCTCCCGCTCGATCCAGCCGCCAAGCTCCTCCTCGCGCAGCCGGGCGAACGTGGTGAACATCCGCCTGGCCAGCTGCCCGTTGCCTTGCAGGTTGTCGCAGGACATGACCGTGAACGGCGGCAGGCCGAGCCCGCGGCGCCGCCGCAGGGCCTCGGTGATCAGGCCAAACGCGGTCCGGGGCGTCGCGCCCGGCTCGAGGTCAGCGCGCACGTCCGGGTTGGCCAGGTCGAAGTCGCCGGTGGCGTCGTCGATGTTGTAGCCGCCCTCGGTGATGGTGAGCGACACGATCCGGATGTCCTCGGTGGTCATCGCCCGGATGACCGCTTCCGGGCCGTCCGGCGCATACCGGTAGGCCACGATCGACCCGACCACCCGGGGCTGATACGTGCCGTCGGGATGCTTGATGACCAGCGTGTACAGGCCGTCCTGCGCGTCCAGCACCTGCTGCATCCGGCGGTCGGCCGGCATCACCCCGACGCCGCAGATACCCCAGTCCAGCGCCGTGCCCTGGTTCATCAGCAGGTCGAGGTACATCGCCTGGTGCGCGCGATGGAAGCCACCGACGCCGACATGCACCACGCCCGGGGTGACCAGGCCGCGGTCGTAGACCGGCACCTCGATCCGGCCCTTCCAGTGCGCCAGCGTCTGCGCGCTGAGCGGCTCCGCGTCAGCCCGCAAGGCGGGCACCCGTGGCGGGATGGAACGCGAACACATCCTCCGGCTCAACGTGGAACGTCACCTGCTGCCCGGGAGCGGGCGGTTTGCGGCCCTCGGCCCGGGCCACCACCTGGCTGCTCTCGCCGGCCAGCCGGACGTGCAGCAGGGCGTCGGCGCCCAGTTCCTCGACCAGCATGACGTCGCCGGTCAGGTCCCCGGAGCCGTTGGCCAGGTGCATGTGCTCGGGCCGGATGCCGAGGACCAGTTCCTTGAGCCCGGTGTCGGCGGCGGCACGACGGATCGCCGGGGGCAGTGGCAGCGTGCTGCCACCCACCTGGACGCCGCCGTCGGTCAGCGGGACGGTCTGCAGGTTCATCGCGGGCGAGCCGATGAAGCCCGCCACGAACTGGTTGACCGGGTTGTCGTACAGTTCCCGCGGCGTGGCGCATTGCTGCAGCTGCCCCTGGCTGAGCACCGCCACCCGGTTGCCCATGGTCATCGCCTCGACCTGGTCGTGGGTCACGTAGACCGTGGTGATGCCGAGGCGGCGCTGCAGCTCGGCGATCTGGGCGCGGGTCTGCACCCGCAACTTGGCGTCCAGGTTGGACAGCGGCTCGTCCATCAGGAAGACCTTGGGCTCGCGGACGATGGCCCGGCCCATGGCCACCCGCTGCCGCTGCCCGCCGGACAGCTGCCGGGGCTTGCGGTCGAGCAGCTTGTCGTCCAGGTCCAGCAGCCGGGCCGCCTCCCGTACCCGGCGAAGCCGTTCCTCCTTGTGCACGCCCTGCATCTTCAGCGCGAAGCCCATGTTGTCCGCGACGGTCTTCTGCGGGTACAGCGCGTAGTTCTGGAACACCATCGCGATGTCCCGGTCCTTGGGCGGGACCCAGGTGACGTCCCGGCCCTCGATCTCGACGCGCCCGCCGTCCAGCGGCTCCAGCCCGGCCAGCATGCGCAGCGCCGTGGTCTTGCCCGAGCCGGACGGCCCGACCAGGACCATGAACTCACCGTCGTTGATATCCAGGTTGAGCGCGTCCACGGCCGGGGGCGCGTCCTTGGCGTAGACGCGGCTCGCCGCTACGTAGTTCACCGTGGCCATCGGGGACCTCCGCCGTTCACTTGATTGCTCCCATGGACAGGCCGCGGACCAGCGAGCGCTGGGCTATCCAGCCCACCAGGATCACCGGGATCGAGGCGACCGTGGCCGCCGCGGACAGGTGCGCGATATACAGCCCTTCCTGGGGCACGGAACTGATCAGGAACATCGGCAGCGTGGCGGCGTTGGTCACCGTGAGGTTGAGCGCCAGGAACAGCTCGTTCCAGGCGAAGATGACGCAGATGAGCCCGGTGGACACCAGGCCCGGGGAGATGACCGGCAGGATCACGCTGCTGATCTCCCGGATCTGGCCGGCCCCGTCCAGCCGGGCCGCCTCCAGCAGTTCCCCCGGGACCTCGAGCATGAAGGACCGGATCATCCAGACGGCCAGCGGCAGGTTCATGGCCGTGTACAGGATGATCAGTACCCAGATGCTGTCCAGCAGGTGGGTCTTGAGCGCGATGACGTACAGCGGGCCGATCGCGGCCACGATCGGCAGCATCTTGGTGGAGATGAAGAAGAACAGGCCGTCCCGCCAGCGCTTGATCGGGCGCACCGACAGCGCGTAGGCGGCCGGGATGCCGAGCAGCAGCACCAGCAAGGTGGATACCACCGTGGCGACGACCGAGTGGGTCACGTAAGGGCCCCAGCCCGAGAAGACCAGGCGGAACTCAGCCAGGGTCGGGGTGAACGTGAACTGGGGCGGCCAGGTCTCGGCGGCGGACTCCGGCTTGAACGCGGTGAGCACCATCCACAGCACCGGCAGGAAGAACGCGAGCCCCACGACCCAGGCCAGGACCCCCCAGCCCACCTGGCTGGACAGTTCGCGCAGCCGGGGCCGGCGCGCGGGCTTGGTGGTACCCAGCACTGGTGCCGCCGTTGCCGCTGGTGCCGTCATGCGTCTGCCCCCTCGAACTGGAAGACGCGGGCGAACATCCGCAGCGCGAACGTGGCCACGATGATGGTGAGAATCACGGTGACCACGCCGGCCGCGGCCGCCCCGCCCACGTCGAACGCGAAGTTCACCTGCTGGTACAGGTAAAACGGCAGGTTGGTGGTGGCGGTGCCGGGACCGCCGTTGGTCATCAGCCGGACCTGGTCGAACACGTTGACCAGGTAGATGGAGCCGAGCAGGATGCCCAGCTCGATGTAGGGCCGCAGGTGCGGCAAGGTCAGCTCGCGGAACGTGGCCAGCGCCCCGGCGCCGTCCACCTTGGCCGCCTCCAGCGTCTCCGGCGGCTGGCCCTGCAGGCCGGCCAGCACGATCAGGGTCATGAACGGCGTCCACTGCCAGATCATCACCGCGATCACCGAGATCAGCGGGAACGTGCTGAGCCAGGCCACGTGATGCACGCCGAACGGCTGCAGCAGGTAGTTCACCAGGCCGAAGTTCGGGTCGAGCATCGGCCCGGCCCAGACCAGCGCGGCCGCGGCTGGCATGACCAGGAACGGGGTGATGATCAGCGTGCGGACCACGCCGCGGCCGAGGAATTTGCGGTCCAGCAGCACGGCGAACGCCACACCCAGGATCATTGCGATGATCACGGCCGCAGCGGTCATGATCACCGAGCGCAGCAGCGCACCCCGGAACGCCGAGCTGGTGAACACGGTCGTGTAGTTGCTGAACCCGGCGAATGTGGCGCCGCCAGGCTGGTTCCAGAAGTAGTTCTGGAAGCTGTACCACAGCGTCACCAGGAACGGGATCTGGGTGACGACGATGACGTAGATCAGCGCGGGCAGCAACGGGAGGCGGCGAAGCCAGCGGTCACGGCGGCTGGCCGCGCGCGGCTGGATCCCGACCTGCGGGGCGGACGCCGCGCCTGTCTCGAGAACGGCCACCGGAAGCCCTCCTTATCGATCGGGCGGGCGATATTAATGGGGCGGGTTTGGGTCCCCGGCCCGTGCGGTCCGGCCCGGAGTGGGACCCCGGCCGGTGCGATCCGGCCGGGGCCCCACCGGTAGCGGCTAGCCGCCGGACAGTTCGGCCGGCGTGTACTGCGACGCGGCCTGCTGGCCCGTCTTGAGCGCCTGGCTGACGCTCTCCGAGCCGGCGATGGCTCCCGCGATCTGCTGGGCCACCTGCAGGCCGAGCGTCTCGAACTGCGGGATGTCCACGTACTGGATGCCGACGTAGGGCACCGGGTGCAGCGTCGGGTGGTTCGGGTCAGTCCCGTCGATCGAGGCCAGCGTGATCGGCGCGAACGCACTGGCCGCCTTCAGGTAGTTGGGGTCGTGGTACAGCGAGGTCCGGGTCCCGGGCGGGACCGCCGACCAGCCGTACTTCTTGGCCACGAGCTGGTCGTACTGCTTCGACGTGGCCCAGGACACGAACTTCCACGCGGCGTCCCGGTTGTTGACGCCCTGCGGGATGCCCAGCGACCAGGTCCACAGCCACCCGGACGACTTGGTCACCTGTGTCGGCGCGAACGCGTACCCGGTCTGCTTGGCCATGGACGGGTAGGTGGTCGCGATCGAGGTGGCCGCGACCGTGGCGTCGTACCACATCGCGCACTTGCCCTGCCCGTAGAGCGTCAGCAGCTGGTTGAAGCTGTCGTTGGACGCGCCCGACTCGCCGTATTTGCGGATGAGGTTGACGTAGAAATTGGTCGCCCTCGCGAACGCCGGCGAGGTGAGCTGGGGCTTCCAGTTCATGTCGAACCACTGGCCGCCGAACGTGTTGACCACCGTGTCCAGGGCGGCCATGTTGTCGCCCCAGCCGGCCAGGCCGCGCAGGCAGACCCCGGCCACCTTGCCGGGCTGGTTGAGCTTGGCCGCGAAGCTCTGTATCTGGGTCCAGGTGGGATGGGCCGGCATGGTGATCCCGGCCGCCTTGAACAGGTCCTTGCGGTAGTAGACCATGGACGACTCGCCGTAGAACGGCACCGCGTACAGGTCGCCCTTGTAAGACAGCGCCTTGGCGATCGGCGGCAGCAGGTCGCTGGCGTCGTAGCCCGGGTCCTTGGCGATGTACTGGGTGGACAGGTTCTCCAGCCAGCCGTTCTTGGCGAACAACGGCGCTTCGTACGGCCCGATCATGATGACGTTGAACGCGTTGCTGTGCGTGCTGACGTCCTTCTCGATCGCCGCCCGCAAGTCACCTTCGGTGTACGTGGCGAACTTGACCTTGATGCCGGGGTTCTGCTTCTCGAAGACCGATTGGGTCAGCGGCACCATCTGGCTGGTGATCAGCGGGTTGGACACCACGGCCACGGTCACCGTGCCCGTGCTGTTGTTGTTCCCGCCACTGCTGCCACCGCTCGAACAGGCGGCTACCGCCAGCGCTACGGCCACGCCGCCGGCGACCGCGAGCGTGCGGAGCCTGACCAGGGAAGAACTCATGAACGACCTCCGCGACGGTGAGGATGCTCGATCCGTACCTACGCTCATTTGAGCAGAAGTTTGCTCAAAACGACTGTTGCTGACACAGTGATCTAGCCGCTAGGCAAAGTCAAGAAAAGCTGCGAATATGAGATCCAGGCGCTCAGATGAGCGCCTGGACCGGCTGGAGAGAGAGATGGTCGGCTTGTCGGCCTATCGGCCGTCCGAACTTGTCCTGGCCGCCCGCGTGGCGCGGCAGTTCTACCTCGATGGCGTATCGAAGGTCGACATCGCCGAGCGCCTGGGCATCAGCCGGTTCCGGGTTGCCCGGCTGCTCGACTCCGCCCGTGAGGCGGGGATGGTGCACATCGAGATTGGCTTGCCGGGAGGCAGCCTGGACCTGGGCCTGTCGGCTGAACTGTGCTCGGCGCTAGGGCTCAAGCACGCGTTCGTGTTCAACTTCCCCGACGACGATGAGCAGGCGCTGCGGTACCGCCTGGGCGAGGCGGCCGGGCAGGCGCTGATGGACCTCATCAAGCCAGGTGACGTGCTGGGCATGTCCTGGTCGCGCACGCTGAGTGGGCTGGCTGCCTCGATGACCCAGATCCCGCCGTGCCCCATCGTCCAGCTGACCGGGGCGGTGCCCCCGCCCGACGGCCGGGACCTGCTCGACCTGGTCCGCAGTGTGGCCCGGGTCGGCGGTGGGCCGGCGCACGTGTTCTACGCGCCGATGATCCTGGACGACGCGGAGACAGCCGAGGCGATGCGGCGGCAGAGCGACATCGCCGGTGCCTTCTCCCTAGTGCCCTCGGTAACCATGGCCGTGGTCGCCATCGGCGCGTGGGCGCCCGGGCTCTCCACCATCTATGACGCGGTCACGCCCGCGGAGCGGGACACGCTGGCCGCGCTGGGGGTACGCGCAGAACTGGCCGGCGTGTTCATCGGCGAGAACGGCCGGCTGGTAGCGACGCCGCTGGACAGCCGGATGATCGTCACGCCCGGCCCGGCACTCGAGCAAATCCCGTTCGTGCTCTCCGTCGCCTACGGCGTCGCGAAATGCCCGGCGGTGTGTGCTGCGATCCGAGGAGAGTTTGCCCATGGTCTGGTCACCCACACGAGTCTCGCCCGCGCCCTGCTCAGCCAGGCCGGCCAGTCCCCGGGCGGCTCCTAGCCGGGAGGCGCTGCAGCCAGCGGGCCGACCGACCGACGGGCCGCTGACGGGGGGCACCGCCAACCGTGGCCTGGTCATCAGGATGGGCGACGCCGTACTCCGGCCCACCGCGCCGTGCTGGCGCGCCACCCACGCGCTGCTCACCCACCTATGTGTGGCCGGCTTCGACGGTGCGCCCCGTGTCCTGACCGCCACCCAGGCGACCGAGATGCTGACTTACATGGACGGCGAGGCCGCGGTCCTGCCGCTGGCCGGGGAGATGCTATCGGACGCCGCCATGATCAGCGTGGCCGACCTGCTGCGCAGCTACCACTGCGCCGCCGCTTCATTCGACCCGTCCGGGTACCGGTGGCCGCGGCCGATCCCGGCCCGGTTCCGGACTGGCCTGGTCAGCCACAACGACGTGCACCCGGCCAACGTTGTATTCCGGAACGGCCGCGCCATCGCACTGATCGATTTCGATCTGGCCGGCCCTGGCAGTAGCGCCTGGGATTTCGCCACCGCGGCCCGGTCCTGGGCGCCGCTGCAGGACGACCAGGACATCGCCGACGACCGGCAGGGCCGGTCCCTGGAGCGTTTCCGGATTTTCCTGCAAGCCAGCGGGCTGTCCCGGGCCGGCCGCCGCAAGGTGGCCGAGGCAGTCGTGGCCAATCACGACTGGACGTACGCGATCGTCACTGAGGCAGCCGCCGCCGGGCACCAGGGCTTCGCTGATCACTGGCGCGCAGTGGCCCGGTCCGCTG
>Ga0207665_10000635_pt1 | contig 23623 bp, 18 predicted proteins | sample LARL112metaG_FD_184351 | JGI IMG/M metagenome (GOLD analysis project Ga0207665, IMG submission 184351) | Corn, switchgrass and miscanthus rhizosphere microbial communities from Kellogg Biological Station, Michigan, USA - LAR L11-2 metaG... | ecosystem: Host-associated > Plants > Roots >... | reverse complement strand
GTGCCCACCCAGACCAGCTGTGACGCTTTCGGCCGGTACCTGGTCCGGATGGACGAGATCGACGAGTCCGTCAAGATCATCGCGGAATGCGCCGACCGGCTGGCCTCGGCCGGGCCCGGCCCGGTCATGGTGGCCAACAAGAAGATCGGCTGGCCCGCCCAGCTGGCCCTGGGCCTCGACGGCCTGGGCAACTCGCCGGACCACATCGCGCACATCATGAGCCAGTCCATGGAAGCGCTGATCCATCACTTCAAGCTGGTGACCGAGGGCTTCCGGGTGCCGCCCGGACAGGTCTACGCGGCTGTCGAGTCACCGCGCGGCGAGCTGGGCTGTCACGCGGTCAGCGACGGCGGCACCCGGCCCTACCGCGCGCACCTGCGCGACCCGTCCTTCACCCACCTGCAGGCCCTCCCGGCGATGACCGAGGGCGGCCTGATCGCCGACATCATCTCGGCGGTGGCCAGCCTTGATCCGATCATGGGAGGCGTGGACCGGTGAGCCGTCACCCGCGTGCCCGTGTTGCTACTCCACTTCTGACGGGAGGCGTGGACAGGTAATGGCGCTGTCCCAGGAGGTGCGTGCCCGGCTGGAACCGGATGCCGCGCAGATCATCGAGCGCTACCCGCAGTCCCGGTCGGCGCTGCTGCCGCTGCTGCACCTGGTGCAGGCGGAGGAGGGCTACGTCACCCAGGACGGCATCGACTTCTGCGCCGGGCTGCTCGGGCTGACCGAGGCCGAGGTCACCGCGGTGGCCTCGTTCTACACCATGTTCAAGCACCAGCCGGTTGGCGAGTACCACGTCGGCGTGTGCACCAACTCGCTGTGCGCGGTGATGGGCGGCGACGCGATCTTCGCCGACCTGAAGCACCACCTGGGCGTCGGAAACGACGAGACGACCGAGGACGGCAAGGTCAGCCTGGAGCATCTGGAGTGCAACGCGGCCTGCGACTACGCCCCGGTTGTCATGGTCAACTGGGAGTTCTTCGACAACCAGACCCCCCGGTCGGCCCGGCAACTGGTGGACGGCCTGCGCTCGGGGGCCGATGTCACACCGACCCGCGGCGCGGCCCGGCTGTGCACCTGGAAGCAGGCTTCGCGCATCCTGGCCGGGTTCCCTGACGATCAGGCCACCACCGGGCACACCGCGGGCGAGCCCAGCCTGGCCGGCCTGCGCCTGGCCAAGGCGCAGGGCTGGACACCTGATGAGGACCTCGCTGCGGAGCGGCGATCGGGAGGCTCCGGGGAATCGTCCCCCCGGACCGACACAGGGAGCAAGCCGTGACCTCGGTGCTGACGCCGGAACTCACCGCCCGCTGGGACGAGCCGGACTCGTTCACGCTGGCCGGCTACCTGCGCGACGGCGGGTACCGGGCGCTGCCCAAGGCGCTGGGCATGCAGCCCGACGAGGTCATCCAGACCATGAAGGACTCCGTGCTGCGCGGCCGCGGCGGCGCGGGCTTCCCCACCGGGCTGAAGTGGGGCTTCATCCCCAAGGGCGGCGGCAAGCCGCACTACCTCGTGGTGAACGCGGACGAGTCGGAACCGGGCGCGTGCAAGGACATGCCGACCCTGCTGGCCAACCCGCATGCGCTGGTCGAGGGCCTGATCATCGCGTCCTACGCGATCGACGCGCACCTGGCCTTCATCTACGTGCGCGGCGAGGTACTGCACGTGATCAGGCGGGTGCACCACGCCGTGGCCGAGGCGCGCGAAGCGGGCTACCTCGGCACCGACATCCTCGGCTCCGGGTTCGACCTCGACGTCGTCGTGCACGCCGGCGCGGGCGCCTACATCTGCGGTGAGGAAACCGCGCTGCTCGACTCGCTGGAGGGCTACCGCGGGCAGCCGCGGCTCAAGCCGCCGTTCCCGGCGGTGGAGGGCCTGTACGCCTGCCCCACCGTGGTCAACAACGTCGAGTCGATCGCCACCGTGCCCTACATCCTCGGCTACGGGGCCGCGGACTTCGCCTCCTTCGGCACCGAGAGGTCCAAGGGCTTCGGCATCTTCTCGCTGTCCGGGCATGTGACGATCCCCGGCCAGTACGAGGCGCCGCTCGGTACCACGCTGCGCGAGCTGCTGGAGCTGGCCGGCGGCATCCGGGCCGGGCACCGGCTGAAGTTCTGGACCCCAGGCGGGTCGTCCACGCCGCTGTTCACCGAGGCGCAGCTGGACGTGCCGCTGGACTACGAGTCGGTGGCCGCGGCTGGGTCCTTGCTCGGCACCCGGTCGGTGCAGCTGTTCGACGAGACCACCTGCGTGGTCCGGGTCGTGCTGCGGTGGATCGAGTTCTACCGGCACGAGTCGTGCGGCAAGTGCACACCGTGCCGGGAGGGCAGTTACTGGGTGGTCCAGCTGCTCGAGGCGCTGGAGAACGGCCAGGGCAGCGAAGCCGACCTGGACAAGCTCCTCGACATCTGCACCAACATCACCGGCCGCGCGTTCTGCGCGCTGGGTGACTCGATCGAGGCACCGGTCAAGTCGTCGATCACGTACTTCCGCGACGAGTACCTCGAGCACCAGCGGCTGGGCGGCTGCCCGTTCGACCCGGCCGCGTCCACGCTCTTCCAGATGGAGCATGCCTGATGACAGTCGCAGCAAGCACGGGGCCAGGCACCACCCGCGACGGGGTGACCGTCACCATCGACGGCTTCGAGATCACCGTGCCCACGGGCACCCTGGTGATCCGGGCCGCGGAGCTGCTGGGCATCCAGATACCCCGGTTCTGCGACCATCCGCTGCTGGATCCGATCGGGGCCTGCCGGCAGTGCCTGGTGCACATCGAGGGCCAGCCCAAGCCGCCCGCCTCGTGCACCACCACGTGCACCGACGGCATGGTCGTGCACACCCAGCTGACCTCGCCGGTGGCCGAGAAGGCGCAGCGCGGCATGATGGAGTTCCTGCTGCTCAACCACCCGCTGGACTGCCCGATGTGCGACAAGGGCGGCGAGTGCCCGCTGCAGAATCAGGCCATGTCCAGCGGGCAGGGTGAGACCAGGTTCAGCGGGCCCAAGCGGACGTTCCCGAAGCCGATCGCGCTGTCCTCGCAGGTGCTGCTGGACCGGGAGCGCTGCATCCAGTGCGCCCGGTGCACCCGGTTCGCCGAGCAGATCGCGGGCGACCCGCTGATCGAGCTGCTCGACCGGGGCCCGCAGGAGCAGGTCGGCGTGGCCGCGGGCGAGCCGTTCGACTCCTACTTCTCCGGCAACACCGTGCAGATCTGCCCGGTCGGCGCGCTCACCGGCGCCGCGTACCGGTTCCGGGCCCGGCCCTTCGACCTGGTGTCGGTGCCCAGCGTGTGCGAGCACTGCGCGTCCGGCTGCCGGCAGCGGACCGACTACCGGCGCGGGGCCGTCACCCGGCGGCTGGCCGGCAACGACCCGCAGGTCAACGAGGAGTGGAACTGCGACAAGGGCCGCTGGGCGTTCACCTACCCGACCCAGCCGGACCGGTTCAACGGGCCCCTGGTCCGGGACGAGGAGGGCGTGCTGCGGCCGGCCTCCTGGCCAGAGGCGTTCGCCGCGGCCGCCCAGGGGCTGGCCGCCGCCCGCGGCCGGGCCGCCGTGCTGACCGGCGGGCGGCTCACCGTCGAGGACGCCTACGCCTACGCCAAGTTCGCCCGGGTCGCGCTGGGCAGCAACGACATCGACATGCGGGCCCGCCCGCACTCCGCCGAGGAGGCCGACTTCCTGGCCGCCAACGTGGCGGGCCGGGACATCCAGGTCAGTTACGCCGACCTGGAGGGTGCCCCGGCCGTGCTGCTGGCCGGGTTCGAGCCGGACGATGAATCACCCATCGTCTTCCTGCGGCTGCGCAAGGCGGCCCGCCGCGGCACGCTCCAGGTTTACTCGGTCGCCCCGGTGGCCAGCCGGGGCCTGGCCCGGATGTCCGGGGTGCTGCTGCCCACGGTGCCCGGCGGCGAGGCCGCCGCGCTCGGCCAGCTGATCAGCGGCACCGGCCTGGACGAGGCGGGCCGCGCGGCCGCCGCCGCGCTGGCCACCGAGGGCGCTATCATCCTGGCCGGTGAGCGGCTGGCCGAGGTGCCGGGCGCGCTCGCCGCCGCCGACCGGCTGGCCCGGGCGACCGGGGCCCGGCTCGCCTGGGTGCCGCGGCGGGCCGGTGAGCGGGGCGCGATCGAGGCGGGCGCACTGCCCAACCTGCTCCCGGGCGGCCGCCCGGTGACCGACTCGGCCGCCCGTGCCGAGGTGGCCCGGGCCTGGGGAGTAGCGGCGCTGCCCGCGGCCGTGGGCCGGGACACCAGCCACATCCTGGCCGCCACCGAGACCGACATCGACGCGCTCGTGGTCGGCGGCGTGGACCCGGGCGACCTGGCCGACCCGGAGGCGGCCTGCGCGGCCATCGAGGCGGCGCCGTTCGTGGTCAGCCTGGAGCTGCGGCCCAGCCCGGTCACCGACCGGGCCGACGTGGTGCTGCCGGTGGCGGCGGTGGCCGAGAAGCCGGGCACGTTCGTGAACTGGGAGGGCCGCCCCGGCTCGTTCGAGGCGGCGCTGGACAAGCCCGGCGTCGAATCCGACCTGCACGTGCTGCGCCGGATCGCCGACGAGATGGACGTCCATCTGGGGCTGCCCGACGCGGCCGCGGCCCGGCAGGAGCTGATCGCCCTGGGCGCCTGGTCCGGCCTGCGGCCCGCCGACGCGGCCGGGCAGGCGGGCCGGGTGTCCGCGGTTGAGGCGCCGGTGCCGGTGCCTGGCCCGGGCCAGGCCGTGCTGGCCACCTGGCACCAGCTGCTGGACGCCGGGCGGATGCAGGACGGCGAGCCATTCCTGGCCGGCACCGCGCGCCCGGTAGTCGCCCGCATGTCGGCGGCGACCGCGGCGCAGGCCGGCACCAGTGACGGCGGTAAGGTCACTGTGGCCACCGGGCACGGTCAGCTGACCGTGCCGGTGGAGGTGACCCGGATGCCGGACGGGGTGGTCTGGCTGCCGGCCCGCTCAGAAGGCTGTGATGTCCGGCGCGATCTGCTGGCCGGCCACGGCAGCCTGGTGACGCTGCACGGCAGCCAGGACGCACCGAGGAGCACGCCATGACCGGCTTGGCCAGCGCGGCGAACGCCGCCGCCGCCGACCCCACCCTGGCCAGCTTCTACCACCAGCCCTGGTGGCTGATCATCATCAAGGTGCTGTTCGTCTTCCTCTTCCTGATGATCACGACGCTGTTCACGATCTGGGCGGAGCGCCGGCTCATCGGGCGGATGCAGCAGCGTCTCGGGCCGAACCGGGCCGGGCCGTTCGGCCTGCTGCAGTCCCTGATGGACGGGCTCAAGCTGCCGCTGAAGGAAGACATCGTCCCGCGGCGCGTGGACAAGCTGCTGTTCTGGCTGGCCCCGGCGATCGCTGTGATCCCGGTGTTCGTCAGTTTTGCGATCATCCCGTTCGGGCCCGAGGTCTCGATTTTCGGCGTACGCACCCCGCTGCAGGTGGCCGACCTGCCGGTCGCGGTGCTGCTGGTGCTGGCCATGAGCTCGATCGCGGTCTACGGAATCGTGCTGGCCGGGTGGGCGTCCGAGTCGCCCTACCCACTGCTCGGCGCGCTGCGCTCGTCGGCCCAGGTGATCAGCTACGAGATCGCGATGGGGCTGTCGTTCGTCGCCGTCTTCCTGTACTCCGGGTCGCTGTCCACCACGGCCATCGTCAACGCGCAGGCGGGCAGCGGCACCGAGTTCCACTGGTTCGGGGCCACCTTGCACTACCCGTCCTGGTACGCGGTGCTGCTCTTCCCGTCGTTCGTGATCTACCTGATCACCATGGTCGGCGAGACCAACCGGCTGCCGTTCGACCTGCCCGAGGGCGAGGGTGAGCTGGTCGGCGGCTACCACACCGAGTACTCCTCACTCAAGTTCGCCCTGTTCTACCTGGGCGAGTACGTCGCCATGATCACGGTGTCCGGGCTGGCTACCACGCTGTTCCTGGGCGGCTGGCATGCGCCGTGGCCGATCAGCGTGTGGCCGGACGCGAACACCGGCTGGTGGCCGCTCCTGTGGTTCCTGGGCAAGGTGCTCATCCTGCTGTTCTGTTTTGTCTGGCTGCGCGGCACGCTGCCCCGGATCCGCTACGACCAGCTGATGAGGTTCGGCTGGAAGGTGCTCATCCCGGCTTCCCTGGTCTGGATCCTGGTCATCGCCACCATCCGGGTCTGGCGGCAGCACGGCGGCAGCCCGGCCGTGTACACGGTCGGCGGCCTGCTGGTCGTCGCGCTGTTCACGCTGCTGTTCCTGGGCGACGCGGCCCTGCAGCGACGGCAGGCGGCGGCCGAGGCCGACCTGCTGCCCGCCGGCGAGCGGCCCGCTACCGCGGGCGCCGGGGCCGCGGACGACGCGCCGGCCTTCCCAGTCCCGCCGATGGACCTGCCGCATTACCACGGGACCGGGGTCACCTTGTCCCCGGTCACCGGGCGGCCCCAGGTCCCTGAGGAGGGCACGCCCGGTGCCAGCGGCCCCACCAAGGAGGTGACCGGTGCCTGAGTTCCTCGGGCCCGTCAAGGGCTTCGGTGTCACCTTCCGGCAGATGTTCCGGAAGGTGGACACCGTCCAGTACCCGGAAGTGAAAAAGCCCACCGCCCCCCGGTTCCACGGCCGTCACCAGCTCAACCGGTGGCCGGATGGGCTGGAGAAGTGCATCGGCTGCGAGCTGTGCGCCTGGGCCTGCCCGGCCGATGCGATCTACGTGGAGGGCGCGGACAACACCCCGGAGGAGCGCTACTCCCCGGGGGAGCGGTACGGCGACGTGTACCAGATCAACTACCTGCGCTGCATCCTGTGCGGGCTGTGCGTGGAAGCGTGCCCGACCCGGGCGCTGACCATGACCAACGACTACGAGCTGGCCGACGACAACCGGGAGAGCCTGATCTGGACCAAGGAGCAGCTGCTGGCGCCGCTGCTGCCGGGGATGGAGCAGCCCCCGCACGAGATGCGGCTCGGCCAGACCGAACGGGACTACTACAACCTCCGGTCGGCCGGGGTGGTCGCGCCGGCCGAGGGGTCCGCGGAACCCGCGGAGGGCCCGGAAGGCGAGGCGGGCCGGCCGCACGAGACCGGCGCCGCGGGGGTGCCCGCCACCTCGCCCGGCGACGAGCCGGGAGACCAGCGATGACGCACGGCGGGGTGCTGGCCATCAGCGACGTGGCCTCCACCACCCAGGAAATCACTTTCTGGCTGCTCGCGGTGGTATCGGTGAGCGCGGCGCTCGGCATGATCCTGGTCCGCAAGGCGGTCTACTGCGCGGTGCTGCTGGCCGTGGTCATGCTCTGCCTCGCGGTGCTGTACGCGGTGAACGGCGCGCCGTTCCTGGCCTTCGTCCAGGTGATCGTGTACACCGGCGCGGTGCTGATGCTGTTCCTGTTCGTGCTGATGATCGTGGGAATCAGAGCCAGGGACTCCATCGTCGAGACGATCAGGGGCCAGCGGGCCGCCGCCGGGCTGGGTGGCATCGGCCTGCTGGTGCTGCTCACGCTCACCGTCGGGCACGCCGTCCTGGGCTCGGCGGCGCCGGCCTCCAACGGCCCGGCGTTCGGCGCCGGCAACCTGAACGGGATCGCCCGGCTCATCTTCACCACCTACGTGTTCCCGTTCGAAATCACCAGCGCTCTGCTGATCACCGCGGCGGTGGGCGCCATGGTGCTGGCGCACCGGGAGCGCACCTCGCCCAAGCCGACCCAGCGGGACCTGTCCCGGCTCCGGGTGGCCAGCGGCCGGCCCTCGCCGCTGCCCGGCCCGGGGACCTACGCGCGGCACAACGCGGTGGACATGCCGGCCCTGCTGCCCGACGGCACCCCGTCGGAGGTCTCGGTCAGCGAGGTCATCACCCAGCGGCTCGGGGTGGCGGAGGCCGAGGTCAGCCAGGGGCGGCGGACGCTGCTCGGCGCCACCCCGGCCAGTGGCCCGGCCGGCGGCGATCCCGCGCGGGAGGACGCAGCCCAGGAAGGTGATGGCGGATGAGTCCCGGGAGCTTCGTGGCGCTCGCCGTGATCCTGTTCGTGATCGGCGCGGTGGGCGTGCTGGTGCGGCGCAACGCCATGGTCATCTTCATGTGCGTTGAGCTCATGCTGAACGCGGTCAACCTCGCCTTCGTGGCCTTCGCCCGGCTGCACGGCAACCTCAACGGCCAGGTGATCGCGTTCTTCGTGATGGTGGTGGCCGCGGCCGAGGTCGTGGTGGGCCTGGCCATCCTGATGGCGATCTTCCGCACGCGCAGGTCCGCGTCGGTGGACGACGCCAACCTGCTGAAGTACTAGACCGCTGACCGCCGGCCCTGGCCGGCCCCAGCTGACGCTTGCTGAAGCACGAGGAGTAGCTCAGTGACAGGCTCACTTGCGGCCACGCACGTGGCCGCCGCCCATATCGAGGGCACCATACCTGCCGTCGGTGTGCAGCGCGCCGCGTGGCTGCTGCTGGTGTTCCCGCTGATCGGCGCGGTGGTGCTGCTGCTCGGCGGGAAGCGGACCAACCGCTGGGGGCACCTGCTGGGCGTGGCCATGCCGCTGGCCGCGTTCGCCTACGCGCTGATCGCCTTCGCCGCCATGCTCGGATATCCGGACTACCAGCGCAGCCGGGATGTGAACCTGTTCTCCTGGATCGCGGTCGGTGCGTTCAAGGTGAACGTGGCGCTGCAACTGGATCAGCTGTCGATGTGCTTTGTGCTGCTGATCACCGGGGTCGGCTCGCTGATCTTCATCTTCTCGGTTGGCTACATGGCCCACGACCCGGAGCGGCGCCGGTTCTTCGGGTACATGAACCTGTTCCTCGCGGCCATGCTGCTGCTCGTGCTGGCCGACAACTACCTGCTGCTGTACGCGGGCTGGGAGGGCGTTGGCCTCGCCTCCTACCTGCTGATCGGGTTCTGGCAGTACAAGCCGTCGGCCGCGGTGGCGGCCAAGAAGGCGTTCATCGCCAACCGGGTCGGTGACGCCGGGCTGTCGCTGGGGATCATGCTGATGTTCAGCACGTTCGGCACGGTCACGTTCGCCGGGGTGTTCCACCATCCCGGCGCGGCCAGCCCCGGGGTGCTCACCGCGCTGGCCCTGCTGCTGCTGCTCGGCGCGTGCGGCAAATCGGCCCAGCTGCCGCTGCAGTCCTGGCTGCTCGATGCGATGGAAGGCCCGACCCCGGTGTCGGCGCTGATCCACGCGGCGACCATGGTCACCGCCGGGGTCTACCTCATCGTCCGGTCCGGCCCGATCTTCGACCTGACCGCGGATGGGCGGCTGGCGGTGATGGTGGTCGGCGCGGCCACGCTGCTGTTCGGCGCGATCATCAGCTGCGCCAAGGACGACATCAAGAAGGCGCTGGCCGGATCGACGATGAGCCAGATCGGCTACATGATGCTGGCCGCCGGCATCGGCCCCGCGGGCTACCCGTTCGCGATCGCGCTGCTGCTCGCGCACGGGTTCTTCAAGGCCGGCCTGTTCCTCGGGGCCGGGTCGATCATGCACGCGATGAACGACGAGGTGGACATGCGCCGCTACGGCGGCCTGGGCCCGGTCCTGCCGATCACCTTCGTCACGTTCACCGCGTGTTACCTGGCCATCATCGGCATCCCGCCGTTCTCCGGGTTCTTTGCCAAGGACACGGTCATCGACGCCGCGTTCGGCCAGGGCGGCACGACCGGCTGGATCGTCGGCATTGCCGCGCTGCTCGGGGCCGGCCTCACCGCGTTCTACATGACCCGGGTGGTGCTCATGACATTCACCGGGCGGCGCCGCTGGCGCGAGGACGCTCACCCGCACGAGGCGCCGCCGGTGATGACCTCGCCGGTGATCCTGCTGGCGCTGGGCGCGCTCGGCTTCGGCGCCTTCGAGATCCTCGGCGACCGGCTGGCCCATTTCCTCGGCCCGGTGACCGGTTTCATCCCGGAGGAGCCAGCCATTTTCAGCACCTCCGGGATCGTGGCCCTGGTGCTCATCGTCCTGGCCGTCGGGCTCGGCTGGGTGCTGTACGGCCGCCGGCCGGTACCTGAGACCGCCCCGGCCGGCAACTTCCCGGTCACCGCCGCGCGCAAGGACCTGTACGGCGACGCGATCAACGAGTCGCTGCTGATGCGGCCCGGGCAGTGGCTCACCCGGCTGTCGGTGTACTTCGACAACCGCGGGGTGGACGGCCTGGTGAACACGGTGGCCGCGGCCATCGGCGGGACATCCGGGCGGCTGCGCCGGATTCAGAACGGATTCGTCCGCTCCTATGCGCTGTCCATGCTGGTCGGTGGGGCGCTGCTGGTCGGCGCGCTGCTGCTGGCCCGGTTGTAGGCGGCCACGATGACTAAATCCCTGGACCCTGATCTCCCGGACCTGGTGAGGCGGCAAACCCGATGAGCACGTTCCCCTGGCTGACCGTGATCGGCGCGGTGCCGCTGGTCGGCGCGCTGGTCATAGTCCTCACCCCGGGCAGCTCCGCCCCCGGCGGCGACGGGGACCAGGCCGCCCGGCACCTGCTCGTCAAGCGGCTGGCGCTGCTGTTCTCGCTGATCACGCTGGGACTGACCATCGCGATGATGGTCAGCTTCTCACCCAACGGTGCCGAGTTCCAGTTCACCCAGACCTACCAGTGGATCCCGCAGTTCGGCGTGCACTACGCGGTCGGCGTGGACGGCATCGCCCTGGTGCTGATCGGGATGACCGCGGTGCTCATGCCGGTGGTCGTGCTCGCCTCGTGGCACGACGCGGACCCGCCCGCCGCCGCGGGCGAGGCGGCGGCGCCGGGCCGCCCCGGGCGCAGCGTGAAGACCTACTTCGCGCTGCTGCTGGTGCTGGAGACGATGATGGTCGGCGCGTTCGCGGCCACCGACGTGTTCCTGTTCTACGTGTTCTTCGAGGCCATGCTGATCCCGATGTACTTCCTGATCGGCAGCTTCGGGGTGGGCCAGCGCCAGTACGCCGCGGTCAAGTTCCTGCTGTACAGCCTGTTCGGCGGGCTGATCATGCTGGTCGCGGTGATCGCGCTGTACGTGTACTCGGCGCGGGCCGGGCACCCCGGCACGTTCCTGTTCGGCCCGCTGACCCACGTGGTGCTCAGCCCGGTCACGCAGAAGTGGCTGTTCCTCGGGTTCTTCATCGCGTTCGCCATCAAGGCGCCGCTGTGGCCGTTCCACACCTGGCTGCCCGACTCGGCGACCGCGGCCCAGCCCGGCACCGCCGTGCTGCTCGTCGGCGTGATGGACAAGGTGGGCACGTTCGGCATGATCCGCTACTGCCTGCAGCTGTTCCCCGAAGCATCCAGGTACTTCACGCCGCTGATCATCGTGCTGGCAGTCGTCGGCATCCTGTACGGCGCGGTGGTGGCCATCGGCCAGCGGGACCTCAAGCGGCTGATCGCCTACACGTCCATCTCCCACTTCGGGTTCATCGTGCTCGGTATCTTCGCGCTGACCACCCAGGGCCAGTCCGGCGCCACGCTGTATATGGTCAACCACGCGTTCGCCACCGGCGCGCTGTTCCTGGTGGCCGGGTTCATGATCGCCCGGCGCCGGTCGCAGCGGATCGCCGACTACGGCGGGGTGCAGAAGGTCGCCCCGATGCTGGCCGGGCTGTTCCTCATCTCCGGCCTGGCCGGGCTGTCGCTGCCCGGGCTGTCCACCTTCGTCAGCGAGTTCCTGGTCCTGGTGGGCACGTTCACCCGGTACAAGGTGGCCGCCTCGTTCGCCACCGCCGGGATCATCCTGGCCTCGATCTACATCCTGTGGATGTACCAGCGCACGATGACCGGGCCGGTGCGCGAGGAGGTGGCCACCATGCCCGACCTGCGGCCCCGTGAGCTGTGGGCGGTCGGGCCGCTGGTCGCCCTGCTCATCGTGTTCGGCGTGTACCCGAAGCCGCTGCTCGACGTCATCAACCCGGCGGTGCGGCACACGATGGTCCAGCTGCACGCCACCGATCCGCGGCCGCAGCACCCCACTCCGAGCAATGCGGCCGTTTTCCGGCTGGGCAACGGTGACGTCCTCGTGGCCCGCCTCGGAGCAGCGCAGCTCCAGAAGGGAAGCACCCCGTGACCGGGAATCTCGCGGTGGCCACCATCCCCACGCCGCACATCGAGTACGGCCAGCTGTCGCCGATGCTGGTGGTGTTCGGCGTGGCGGTGGTCGGCGTGCTGGTGGAAGCGTTCGTGCCGCGCGCCCAGCGGCGGCCCGTCCAGCTGGTGCTGACCCTGGGCGCCCTGGCGGTGGCGTTCGTGCTGACTATCGTGGTCGCCGCGACCGGATCGCTGTTCGCACACGGCAGCCCGGGCAGCGTGGACGCGATGGGCGCGGTCGGCGTGGACGGCCCGACCCTGTTCGTCTGGGGCACGATCCTGGTGCTGGGGCTGGTCAGCGTCCTGGTCATGGCCGACTCCTCGCGGGACCAGGACACGTTCGTGGCCCAGGCGGCCGCCACCCCGGGCAGCGCCGAAGAGCGCGCGGCCCAGCTGGCCGGGATGGTGCATACCGAGATCTACCCGCTGACCCTGTTCGCGCTCGGCGGCATGCTGCTGTTCCCGGCGGCCAACGACCTGCTCACCATGTTCGTCGCGCTGGAAGTGCTGTCCCTCCCGCTGTACCTGCTGTGCGGGCTGGCCCGGCGCCGCCGCCTGCTGTCGCAGGAAGCATCGGTGAAGTACTTCCTGCTCGGCGCGTTCTCCTCGGCGTTCTTCCTGTTCGGTGTGGCCATGCTGTACGGCTACGCCGGGTCGGTCTCGCTGGGCGCGATCGCGGCCGCGGCCACCAGCAACCTGGGCAGCAGCACGCTGCTTTACGCCGGGATGGCGCTGCTCGGCATCGGCCTGCTGTTCAAGATCGGTGCCGTCCCGTTCCAGAGCTGGAAGCCCGACGTCTACCAGGGCGCGCCGACCCCGGTCACCGCGCTGATGGCGTCCTGCACCCTGGTGGCCGCGTTCGGCGCGCTGCTGCGCGTGTTCTACGTCTCGTTCGGCCAGCTGACCTGGGACTGGCGGCCGGCCATGTGGGCCGTGGCCATCCTGACCATGGTCGTCGGCGCGATCATCGCCATCACCCAGACCGACGTGAAACGGCTGCTGGCCTACTCCTCCATCGCACACGGCGGGTTCGTGCTCACCGGCGTGATCGCGGCCAGCGTCGCCGGCCTGTCCAGCAGTTTGTTCTACCTGGCGGTGTACGGCTTCACCACGGTCGGCGCGTTCGCCGTGGTCACCCTGGTCCGCGACCAGACGGGCGAGGCGGCGCACCTGTCCAGCTGGGCGGGCCTGGGCAAGCGGTCGCCGCTGGTGGCCGGGGTCTTCGCGTTCTTCCTGCTCGCGTTCGCCGGGATCCCGCTGACCAGCGGCTTCACCGGGAAGTTCGCGGTGTTCCAGGCGGCTGTCGCCGGTGGCGCGGTGCCGCTCGTCATCGTGGGCGTGATCGCCAGCGCGGTGGCCGCGTTTTTCTACGTTCGGGTGATCGTGCTCATGTTCTTCAGCGACCCGGCACCCGGCGGCCCGGCCGTGGTCACCCCGGGCATCTTCACCGGGCTGGCCGTCGGCCTCGGTGTGGTCGCCACGCTGGTGTTCGGCATCGTGCCGCAGCCACTGCTCAGCCTGGCCAACCATGCCGCCGCTCACCTGTTCGTCCGCTGACCTGCCACGGCGGGGGCCCGTCTTTCTGGCCGGCCGCCAGGGTGGCTGCCCCTCCGGCGGGTCTGCCCAGGGTGGCTGCCCCTCCGGCGGGCCTGCCCAGCGTGGCTGCCCCTCCGGCGGGCCTGCCCAGCGTGGCTGCCCCTCCGGCGGGTCTCCCCGGGGGAGTCTGCTGCTCCGGCGGGCCCCCCTCGGGTGTCCGCCGGTCAAGCGAGGGCATATTTTGGGCACGGCGATGGCATGGCCGCCGCGGGGGGACTGCCCGCCGGCCGCGGTGTCGCCAGCCCGAGGCGGCCTGCGGCCGTCGCTGACCGATGACCGGGAGCCCGAGTGATCGCCGCCGTCCCTGTTGAGCTGACCGATGCCGAGCTGGCCGCGGAAATCCTGGACGGGCTCAGCCTGGTCGAGACCCAGCTGGCCGAGGCGTCACGAGCCGAGGAAGCGCTGCTGGCCGAGGCCTCCGCGCACCTGATCGACGCGGGCGGGAAACGGTTCCGGGCCACGCTGGTGCTGCTGGCCGGCCAGTTCGGCAACGCCCGCGACGAGCGGGTGGTAGCGGCGGCCACCGCGATCGAGCTGACCCACCTGGCCACCCTCTACCACGACGACGTGATGGACGAGGCGTCCATCCGCCGCGGCCACCAGAGCGCCAACTCGCGGTGGACCAACACCATCGCGATCCTGACCGGGGACTTCCTGTTCGCCCGGGCGTCGCAGATCCTGGCCCAGCTCGGGCCGGAAGCGGTCAGGATCCAGGCGGACACGTTCACCCGGCTGGTCAGCGGCCAGATAGCCGAGACCCTCGGCCCGCTCCCGGGCCAGGATCCGCTGGAGCACTACCTGCGGGTGGTGACGGACAAGACGGCTTCCCTGGTGGCTACGGCCGGCCGGTTCGGGGCGATGTTCGCGGGAGCGCCCGCCGAGGTGACCGGCCGGCTGGAGCCGGCCTGCGCGGCGATCGGCATGGCCTGGCAGCTGTCCGACGACATCCTGGACGTGGCCAGTGAGTCCGACCAGTCGGGCAAGACGCCCGGCACCGACCTGCGCGAAGGGGTCCGCAGCCTGCCCGTGCTGCACGCGCTGCGGTCCAGCCGTCCGGGTGACGCCCGGCTGCGTGAGCTGCTGGAGTCGGCCGACCTGACCGACGAGGCGCTGCACGCCGAGGCTCTGGGTCTGCTCCGGAACCATCCAGCCATGCAGCAGGCCCGGGCCGACCTGCGGCGCTGGGCCGACCTGGCCCGGGAGCAGATCGCCGGGCTGCCGGACGTGCCCGCCCGCGCCGCTTTCGAGGGCCTGTGTGACTACGTGGTGGACCGCACCGGCTGACGCCCCTGGCAGCAGTGCGGTGCGGTGCGGGTGTTATCACGCCCGCAATGAACCGCCGGGACAGAATGCAGCGCGCTACTGCTTGGGGGACTGGTCAGCGGGAGGGGTGGTCAGCTTGGACGCCCGGGCCAGCCGGGCGCGCCCGGCGCGGCCGGCGGGGCGGTCGGTGTCTAGCCGGAGCCAGTAGCCGACCGGGAACAGCCGCACGTTCAGGTGCTCGTCCACCAGCCCCCACAGCCCGCGGCGGGCGAACAGCGCCACCCCGATCGCGACCAGGCCGAGGATGATCAGGTACCACGCGTTATAGGAGGACAGCGTCTGCTGCAGCACCATGTAGACCGCGGTCCCGATGATCGGCCCCTCGATCGTGCCCAGCCCGCCGATGATGGTCGCGAACGCCATCTCCGCGGTCCACTGCACGCTGAACACCGCGCTCGGCTGCACCTGAAGCTGGCTGATGGCCAGCAGCGCCCCCGCGGCGCCGCAGCCCGCGCCCGCGACCAGGAACACCAGCATCCGGGCCAGGCCGACCCGTGCCCCCGAGCTGCGGGCGGCCACCTCGTCGTCGCGGATCGCGGTGAGCACCAGCCCGAGCCGGCTGCGCAGCAGCAGGTAGATGACGACCAGCGTGAGGACCGTGACAGCCAGCCCGGCCCAGTAGGTGTACGCGGTGAGCAGCGTGGGATCCATGCCGGTGAACCCGGGCAGCGGCATCCCGGTCCCGCCACCGATCGAGGAGAACCGCTCGATGATCAGCATGATGGTGGCGGCCAGCACCCAGGTGGCGATCGCGAAGTACCCGCTGCGCAGCCGGGAGACCAGCCACCAGAGCGGCAGCGCCACCACGCCGCAGCCGATCGCGGCGACCGGCAGCGCGGCGAACGGCGACGCGCCGTTGATGGCCAGGATCAGCACGAAGTACGCGCCGAGCCCGACGAACGCCTGCTGCCCGACTGACACCAGGCCGGCGTAACCGGCCAGCAGGTTCCACATGCTGGCCATGGTGAGCACGATGAACGCCTGCACCAGGATGGTGGTGGTGCCGGCGTACACGATGTACGGGAAAAACGCGAGCACCACGACCACGATCAGCGCGGCCGCCCCGGTCCAGGCCACGTTCCGGCGCGACCGGGCGACCCGGAACCCGGCGGCCGGCGTGGTGGTGATGTCGGTGGCCAGGCTCATGACTGTGTCCTCCGGTAGATGAGCCCCTGCGGCCGCAGCACCAGCACCGCCAGGAACACGAGGTAGCCGGCCAGCACCTCGTCGGAGATGTTGATCTGCGCGCCGATCTGCTGGGCCACGCCCAGCACCACGCCGCCGAGCAGCGTGCCCCACAGCGAGCCGAGCCCGCCGATGACCACCGCGGCGAACGCGAACAGCAGGATCGTGTCGGTCCCGGTGGTCGGGCTGAGCTGGGAGTACATGCCGTAGGCGATGCCGGCCAGGCCCACCGTGCCGAAGGCCAGCGCGGCCGCGATGCCGAACACGTGCCGGTAGTCGGCCCCGGCCAGCTGCGCCGCCTCCTGGTCGTCCGCGACCGCGCGGATCAGACGGCCGTATCTGGACCTGGACAGGAAGTACTGCAGCCCGAGCAGCACCACCACGGCGACCGCGAAGATGACCACCAGCAGATAGCCGATCTGGATCTGCGAGCCGATCGTGAAGGAGCCGCTGACCAGGGACAGCCCGGTGCCGATGGCCCGGCTGTTGGCGGTGAAGAACTGGAGCAGGCCGTTCTCGATGACGACGGACAGGCCGAACGTGACTATCAGGGTGATGAGCACGCTGCGGTCCAGCGCGCTCTGGATGAGAGTGCGCTGCAGCGCGTAGCCGAGCACCGCCATCACCGGCACCACGATGACGACCGACCAGAGCACGGGGACGTGCGTGACGGTGATGATGCCGATCGCGATGTAGCCGGCCACCACCGCCAGGTCGCCGTGCGCCAGGTTCACCACCTTCATCACGCCGAACATCAGCGACAGCCCGCACGCGAACAGCGCGTACAGGCCGCCGGTCAGCACTCCCTGGATGATGGCGTTCACCCAGGCCATAACGACTCGCTCCCTTCAGCGGCGGGGCTGGCCGCTGGCGAGGAGGCCAGGCCGAAGTAGGCCGCCTCGACCTGGTCGGCGGTGACCTCATCGGGCCGGCCCTCCAGGGTGGTCTGGCCCTCCAGCAGGCAGTGGATGTGCGAAGCCACCCGCAGGGCCTGGCTGACGTCCTGCTCGACGAGCAGGACGGTGAGCCCGGTCGCCAGGACCTGCGGCAGCATCCCGTAGATGCGCTGGACCACCACGGGTGCCAGGCCGAGGGACAGCTCATCGAGCAGCAGGACGCGGGGGTTGGCGACCAGGGCCCGGCCGATGGCCACCGTCTGCTGCTCACCGCCGGACAGCTGGGCGGTGGGCTGGTTACGCCGCTCCCGCATCCAGCTGAACGCCTCATAAACCCGGTCGAGGGTCCACGGGCCCGGCCGCGCGTAGGACGCGCCGACCAGCAAGTTCTCCTCGACTGTCAGCGATCCGAACAGCCTCCTGCCCTCCGGGACCATGACGATCCCCTGGGTGACCCGGCGCCAGGGCCGGAGCCTGGTCACCTCCTGGCCGTCGAACCGGATCGAGCCGGCCGTCGGCTGGTGCAGGCCCGCGATCGTGCGCAGCAGCGTGGACTTGCCCGCGCCGTTCGCGCCGATGATCGCGTAGACCTCACCGGGGAACACCTGCAATGAGATCGCGTCCAGGGCCCGGAGCTGCCCGTGGTGCACGACCAGCCCGCTGACCTCCAGCAGCGGCGCGCCGTTGGCCGTGCGGTCGTGGGTCGCCTCTGCGGTCACGGCTCGCCCCGTTCCGCGCCCGCGCTCCCGCCCCCGTCCCCGGGCCCAGCCGAGGGGGCCGCCAGGGAGCCGCCGGCCAGCGCCGCGGTGACTTCGGTGCCGAGGAAGACCTCGCGCACCGCGGGCTCGGCCAGCACCTGGGCCGGTGCGCCGTCGCCGACGAACTTGCCGCCGGACAGGCAGATCAGCCGGCCCACTACCGGCGTCAGCGCGCGCACCACGTGCTCGATCCAGATCACCGTGATGCCCTCGGCGTTGACACCGCGGACGATCTCGACCAGCTTGGCGACCTCGGGATCGGTGAGGCCGCCCGCCACCTCGTCCAGCAGCAGCATGGTGGGCTGGGTGGCCAGGGCGCGGGCCAGCTCCAGCCGTTTGCGCTGAAGCAGGCCGAGCCGTTCCGCCGGCATGTTCGCCTGGCTGGACATGCCGGCCCGCTCCAGCGCCCCGACGGCGGCGGCGTAACTGGCCCGCCGCCGCAGCCCGCCGCCCTGCTGGGCGGCGACGAGCAGGTTCTCGAACACGGTCATGTCGCCGAACGGCCGCGGCACCTGGTAGGTGCGGCCGATGCCAAGCCGGCACCGCGCAGCCGCGTTCAGCCCGGTGACCGTGCGCCCGGCGAACCGGACCTCGCCCGCGTCCGGGGCGAGGTCCCCGGAGATGAGGCCGAACAGGCTGGTCTTGCCGGCCCCGTTCGGCCCCACGATGCCGACCGTGTCCCCGGCGCCGACGGCCAGGGACAGGTCCTCCGCGATGACGACCCGGCCGAACCGCTTCGTCACGCTGTCGAGTTCGAGCAGCGGGCTGGTCATCTGGTCACTGGTTGGTCGGCTTCAGGTCGGCGGTGATCTTGGCGTGCGGCTGCAGCGTGTTGTCCACGACCTGGGCCTCAACCGGGAACTTGGTGCCCTTCTGCCACTGGATGCCGACCGGCGGGGTGATCGCCACGCCCGGCGCGGGACCGCCGGAGGCGAAGTTCAGCGGCCCGGCCACCGCCTCCGGGAGGTTCACCTTGTGGATGGCGGCGGCGACTTCCTTCTTGTCGTGCGGGTCGCTCACCGAGGTGAGGGCCGCGTGGGCGGCCTCGAAGAGGCTGTAGTTGCTGATGTTGGAGTTCCACTGCCCATTCGTGGCTGCCTCGAAATCGCTGGCCAGCTGCTGGCAGGTCTCCCCGGTGAACGAGGACGTCCACGGCAGCGACGGCGCCCACCAGGCGTCGGTGGCGATGTTGTAAGCCAGGTGCCCCAGCGCGTAAGCGTCCGGCGGGAACAGCAGCACCTTGGCTACCGTCGCCAGCTTCGGCCTGAAGCCCTGCTGGACGGACTGCTTCCACATGGTGGCGAAGTCCGGCGGCAGCGGCACGTTGGTGAAGAAATCGGCGTTGGCCGACTTGAACTGGGAGATCATCGACGAATAGTTCGTGGTCCCGTCCGGGTAGGCCGCCGACAGCACCATCTTGTAGCCAGCGGCCTTGGCGATCGGCGGGAACACCGCGCGGAACGCGTTGCCGTCTGAGTCGTTGGGGAACGCGGCCGCGACCACCTTGTTCGTGTGCAGCTGGGAGTGGATCCGGTCCCACATCGGGATGAAGCACTTGATCAGGTGCTCGGCGCCCAGGAAGTACATGACCACGTACTTGGGCTTGAGCGTCGGCTTCTCCGGGTTGCCGCCGAGATTGATGTACCAGGACTCCCACGGGATGTTGGCGCAAATCAGCGGCGTGCCCAGCGATTCGGCCTGGCTGGCCACGGCGTTGACGGTCTCCGGCGTGGACGAGGCCAGCAGCAGGTCCACGTTGTCGCTCAGGATGGCCGTCTTGGCCAGGTCCCCGGCGCGGGTCGGGCTGGACTGGGTGTCGTAGGACTTGATAGTGACCGGGTAGGTCTTGCCGCCGATCTTGAACCCGCTCTTGTACGGGGTGGTCTGCTTGATCTTGGAGATCACCCAGTTGTCTGGTGCGCCGAACCCAGCCAGGGCGCCGGTCAGCGGGTGGATCCAGCCGATGGTAATGGCCTTGGCACTGCTCGAACTGGAACCCTTGATGCCCGAACTGCACGCCTGCAGCAGCCCGCCGCCCCCGACAACCGCCGCGCCAGCGCCCACCGCCCGCAGCATGTTGCGCCGGCTCACGCCGCCAGGCTGGCTGATGCTGCTGGATTGCCCAGTCTGGTCACTCATCTGTCATCGATCTCCTTGTGAGGTCATATAGCAGAGATGGGACCGTGGCTGCGGCCACTGGGCCGCAGCCAGTCCCCTTCAGCAGGGGTGCCTGGTGACCGGTCGCTGCTCAGTGGCCACGCCGCTCGCTTCCTGACGTTCCATTCCGGCTCCTCGACGTCAGCGCCCGCCGGACACTGGCGCCCAGGACACCGGTATCGGTGGCCTGCCGCTAAACCAGCGCTCAGCTTGGGGTCCGGGCACCGTGGCATGAAGGCATAGGCTAGTGTGCGCTTGGCGTACGGCTATGCGCAATACGGATATACGCAATCGAGAAGTTTCATTTTCACCACAACGCACCCACCGGTGGCGTGCGGTGAGCGGGGGCGCCGGCCGCCTGGCCGGTTATCAGCATTCCTTCTTTACCGTTACCGCCCGCCGGTCCGTCCATGGCGGCCGTGCATCGCTATGCATGTCCACCCTCCGCGGGCTGCCGCGTTCCCGCCATGTTCCGGGGGAAAGGTCCGGCTGCCGAGAACCTAGACTCTTGCTGCCCCTAATGTCAACAATTCTTGGGATGCTTCTGCCGCTAGATGGGGGTCACGGCCCGCTGCTCCGTAGCGGCCCAGCTGTCCCGGTCTGACCTGGCCAGGCCGGGGCTTATCGGTAGCCGGGTGGCACGCCACCAGCCGGAGTAACGATGCAGATCGTTGACAATATCCGTGGCATCGGGCTACCTTCGCGAAGGGAGCTGCTGCCGCCGCGTGCGGCACGCCTGCCAGGAGGCACAGTGATACAGCCACCGGCCGCCCCGGGCATCCGGTGCATGATGATGCGCGGTGGTACATCGAAGGGCCTGTATTTTCTCGCCTCGGACCTGCCCGGCGATCCTGGCCAGCGGGATTCGCTGCTGGTGCGGATCATGGGCAGCGGTCAGCCGCTGCAGATCGACGGGCTCGGCGGTGCTCATTCGCTGGCCTCCAAGGTGGCGGTCATCTCGCCGTCGCCAGCTGACGACGCCGACCTTGACTACCTCTTCCTCCAGCTCGGAGTGGACCAGCCGACCGTCACCGACCAGCAGAATTGCGGGAACATTCTGGCCGGGGTCGGCCCGTTCGCGGTCGAGCGCGGCCTGATCGAGCCGGGCGGCGAATCGACCACGGCCCGTATCCGGATGGTCAACTCCGGGAGCGTGGTGACCGCGACGTTCGCCACCCCGGGCGGCGTCCCGGACTACTCGGGCCGGACCGCGATCGCCGGGGTACCGGGCACCGCGGCCCCCATCAGCCTGCTGTTCGCCGGCACCGCGGGCTCGGCCACCGGGCAGCTGCTGCCGACCGGCCACGTGCTCGATGTGATCGGCGGGGTCGAGGTCACCTGCGTGGACAACGGCATGCCGGTGGTCGTGGCGCGGGCCACCGACCTGGGGATCACCGGGTACGAACCGCACGCCGGGCTGGCCGCCGACGCCCGGCTGCGGGACCGGGTGCAGGCCGTGCGGCTGGCGGCCGGCCAGCTCATGGGCCTGGGCGACGTCAGCCAGGCGCCGGTGCCTAAGACCACGCTGGTCAGCGCGGCCCGGGACGGCGGCGCCATCTGCACCCGCACCTTCATCCCCACCCACCCGCACACTGCGATCGGCGTGCTCGGCGCGGTCAGCGCGGTCACCGCGCTGCTGCTGCCCGGGGCGGCTGGTGCCGAGCTGGCCCGGCCACCCGGCCCGGGGCGGCCCTTCGACGTCGAGCATCCCACCGGCCATCTGCTGGTCGACGTCGAGCTCGACACCTCGCAGCAGCCCCCGCTGGTGCGCCGGGCCGGAGTCGTGCGGACCGCGCGCAAGCTCTTCGATGGAACCGTCTTCGGGTAGCCGGCCTGCCGGCGCCGGCCCACGCAGCCAGCCTGCGCTGGCCATCGTCCCGGGCCAGGCTTGTGTTGACATTTTTGTTGACATTGACTGCTAGCATGAAGGCGGCGGCCGGGTATGGCCGCTGCCTGGGGAGGGAGTTGCGCAGTGCCCGAGGATTCCAAGCCGGTGGTGACCGACGCTCTCCGCGCAGCGATTATCACGGGCGAATTCGCCCCGAGGCAGCGCCTGGTCGAGATCGACCTGTGTGAGCGGTTCGGCACATCGAGGTTTATCCTCCGGTCTGCCCTGCAGGAATTGGCGGCCCAGGGACTGGTCGAGTTTCAGCGGAACCGGGGTGCCCGGGTCCGCGATGTGTCGCTCGCCGAGGCCATCGAGATCACCGAGATCCGTATCCTCCTTGAGGGCCTGCTCGCCGCGCGCACGGCGGAGCGGGCCACGAAATCGGACATAGCCATGTTCCGCAAGGTAATCAAGGACATGCGGACGGCCGTGGGGAAATCAGAGTTCCTCGTCTACAGCGAGCTCAATGTCCGGCTGCACGCCGCCATCCGGGATATCGCCGCCCACGAGACCGCGGCCCGGCTGCTCCGCCAATTGCGCGACCAGACCGTCCGCCACCAGTTCTCGCTGTCCATGGTGCCGGGCCGGCCATCGGTGTCGCTGCCACAGCACGAGGCTATCGTCGCGGCGATCGCCGCCCGGAAACCCGAAGACGCCCAGCAGGCGATGCACGTTCATCTGCAGAGCGTCATCGAGGCGCTCCGGGCGCTCTCCGGCCTCGAGATGCGCCGGTGAGCGTCAACGGTGCAGCCCGGCGACGAGCGGCGGACGGCGCTGACCCCCTTCAGCCCGCACGACCCGGGGACTGTGGCCGGTCACTCGCGGCGCCAGGCGCGGCGGGCGGTCCGGACAGTACCGCGGCCACCAGCTCGCGGCGGCTGCGGACGCCGAACTTGTCGAACGCACTGGTCAGGTGCTCCTGCACGGTGTTGGCCGAGATGTGCAGCTGCTGAACGATCTGGCGGGTGGACTGGCCCCTGATAACCAGGGCGACGACCCGCGACTGCGCGCCGGTCAGGCCGTAGGCACGCAGCAGCACCGAGCCGACCTGCGCCGCGGGAGCGGGCGCCACGACCACGCCGATCTGCGGTTCCGGGGGGCCGTACAGCCGCGAGGCATGCAGTGAGAGCCAGCGCCCGGCCCGGCTCAGCAGCCGCACGGTGGCCGCCGAGGGCGCCGCGGGCCCCGTTTCCAGCCGGATCAGGCCAGCGGCCGCAGCGTAGACCGCCATCGGCAGCTCGCGCACCCCCTGCTCCCCCTGATGTCCCTGACCCGCCCAGGCCGGGTCATCGATCTCCGCGAGCCACTGCCCGGCCTCCGGGTTCATCGACACCACGGCCAGGCGGCTGTCCAGCACGATCATGCCGGGGGCGGCCGGGCCGGCGATGCCCGCGGCCGGGGTGGTGCCTGCGGCTGGGGGCAGGGTGGCGGCCCGCCGCAGCCCCTCGGCCAGGTGCGGGGAGATGCGCCGGACGAGATCCAGGTCCGCGGGGGCGAAGCCGCGCGCGGCGTCCTCCCGGTGCAGGCACAGCACTCCCCAGCAGGTCTTCCCGGCCAGCAGGGCAGCGCGAAGCTCGTCGCCCAGGCCGAGCGGGCTCATGATCTCGCGGTAGCGGGCACTCTGCGGGCGTGAGCCCTGGGTGGCCCGGTCGAGCGAGCTGACCGGATCGGCGGCCTCAGCCAGCCGGGCGAACTTGTTGACGTCATTGCGGCCGAATTCGTTGCCCAGGAAGAGCGGCGTGGCCGCGCGCAGCGGTTCGTCGGCGACGGCCGAGGTGAACAGCAGCGTCTCCGGGTCGACCGTGGC
>Ga0207665_10000634_pt1 | contig 23625 bp, 19 predicted proteins | sample LARL112metaG_FD_184351 | JGI IMG/M metagenome (GOLD analysis project Ga0207665, IMG submission 184351) | Corn, switchgrass and miscanthus rhizosphere microbial communities from Kellogg Biological Station, Michigan, USA - LAR L11-2 metaG... | ecosystem: Host-associated > Plants > Roots >... | reverse complement strand
GCCGCGCAGGATCACAAGCGCGTAGGCGACGGCGACACCGGGCCGAACACCGGCGGCATGGGCGCGTATTCAACCCAGACTATCGTCGACGATAAAATGCGCGACTGGCTCGTTCATCACGTTGCGCAGCCGGTCGTTGCTGGAATGAAAGCCGAGGGCGCGGAATACCGCGGCGTGCTCTATTGCGGATTGATGATGACGGCGCGCGGCCCGATGGTGCTCGAATTCAATTGCCGCTTCGGCGACCCGGAAACGCAACCCATTCTGATGCGGCTCGAAAGCGACCTGGTAGAAGCCTTGGAGGCTTCGGTGCAGGGTCGCGTCAGCGACGGAGATTTCCGATGGTCGCCCGATGCCTCAGTGTGCGTGGTCATCGCGTCCAGCGGATATCCGGGGACATTTGAGGCCGGGAAAAAGATCGCCGGGCTCGATCAGGCGGAAGATATCCCTGGGGTAAAGGTGTTTCACGCAGCCACCAGCAAGCGCGACGACGTGTACTTCACCTCGGGTGGCCGCGTGCTCGGAGTAACGGCTCGGGCAGCCGATCTTGCGACGGCAGCCCGGAATGCTTACGCGGCCGTTTCCAACATCGGCTTCGAGGGCATGCATTACCGCAAAGACATCGCTGCACGCGCTCTGAAAAAGTAAAATCGCAATCATTCCAGGTTCAACTGAAAATTCATAAGGATCACGGAGAGATGAGCAAACCGCAGGTATCCATCGTCATGGGCAGTGATTCGGATCTTGAAATCATGCGCGAGGCAGGCAAAGCGCTTGAGGAGTTCGGCATCGCGTACGAAATGGACGTCACCTCTGCGCACCGGTCGCCCGATCGCACTGCCGAGTTTGCGCGAAAAGCCGCCAGCCAGGGAATTCGCGTGATCATCGCGGGTGCCGGCGGGGCCGCGCACTTGGCTGGAGTGATCGCGGCGCACACCACGTTGCCTGTCATCGGCGTTCCAATTCCCTCGACGTCACTTCAGGGTATGGACTCGCTGCTTGCAACCGTCCAGATGCCTGCGGGAATCCCGGTCGCGACTGTGGCCATCGGCAAGCCGGGCGCGACCAATGCCGGGATTCTCGCCGCGCAGATGATTGGGCTCTCCGACTCCGCTGTGGCCAAGAAGCTTGAGGCCCACAAAGAGAAGCTGGCGCGCGGTGTGGAAGAAAAATCAAAGAAGCTGAAAAGTTCGCAAGGCGCCTGAAGGCGGAGACGAAGATGGATCCGGGCCTGCCATTCGCAGATCTGCTGGCCTATAACACCGACGAAACCGACCACTGGAAGTGCTGGTTCGGCGAGAATGCAGCAGCGCTCGACCTCGCGTGCGACGTGGCTGGCGCCGGCTCGGTGAGGAACCTCCTGCTGCACATCTTCGCGACCGAGCTATTCTTCGCGAACCGCGTACTCGACTTGCCGAAGGCCGACCACGACAATCTGCCCCACGCAACGCTCGACGAACTTTTCGCCATCCACACCGAGGCGCATACCAAATTTCAGGAATTTCTTGCGAAAGCGACGCTCGAAGAATGGTCGACACCCGTGTCGTTGGGCTTTCGCGACTTCAAAGCCAGCAAGCGCAAGATGGTCGCGCAAGCTATCTGGCACAGCATCAATCATCGCGGACAACTTGCAACTTTGCTGCGCCAGCAGGGATTCAAGCAGGACTGGATTCACGACATTCTGGCCAGCAAGGTGATGGACTAACGCGCACCTACAATTGTAATGAACGGAGATACTCGCGGAACTTCTCCCCGAGTTCCGGGCGCTTCAGAGCCATCTCCACGGTGGCCTTCAGGAAGCCCAGTTTGTCGCCCGCATCATAGCGCCGGCCTTCGTACACATAAGCATAGATGCGCTGCTCCTTGAGGAGAGCCCTCAGGGCGTCGGTGAGTTGCAACTCTCCGCCCGTTCCATGCGGAGTGTCGGCAAGAATCTCGAAGACGCGCGGCGTCAGAATGTAGCGCCCGATGATGGCAAGATTCGAGGGAGCATCCTCCGGCTTCGGTTTTTCGACCATGTTGTTCACTTCAAAGAGCCGCCCGTCGAACCGGCCGTCCGCCTCTTTCACATCGAGTACGCCGTACGCCGAGATGCTGGGCCCTTCCACCACCTGCGTCGCAATCACCGAACATTGCGTCTCTTCGAAAACCTGCATCATCTGTTTGAGGCAGGAGACCTCCGCATCGATGACGTCGTCAGCCAGCAACACTGCGAATGCCTCTTGTCCTACCAATTCCCGCGCCATCAGGACGGCGTGGCCTAGTCCCAAGGCTTCCTTCTGGCGAACGTAGGCGATGTGGATCATGTCGGAAATTGAACGGACGATCTTCAGTAGATCAGTCTTGTGGCGTTCTTCGAGCATCTTTTCGAGTTCGTAACTCACATCAAAATGGTCCTCGATCGACTGCTTGCCGCGGCCGGTGACGATGATGATCTGGTCGCATCCTGCCGACAACGCTTCTTCCACTCCATACTGGATGATCGGTTTGTCGACGATGGGCAGCATTTCCTTGGGCTGGGCTTTGGTGGCGGGCAGAAAGCGCGTGCCCAGTCCGGCTGCGGGGAAAACTGCCTTGCGAACCTTCATCGGCATAGTGTTTATTCTCTCGACATGCGGGGTACGTGGACGCGACGGGAGGCGTCCGGATCAGGCGCTGGGCATGATGGCGCGTAAATGCACTGAACACAATAGCAGGAGAACCGGACTTCGGCGAAGTACCAATCTATCGGGTTTGTTGCAGGGATTTCCTGTACCGGGAATAAGTCGAAAGCATTCAGGCGCACTTTATACGGGACCCCGGTCGAGTAGCGCCGATGTCGACGTGCGTAGCTCGAGGTTGATCACCAGCCCTAGGCCGCCCGACGAAGCGGCGGGCAACAACTGAATCGAAGGGGCCCAATGCCATTGGCGCCGGCTGGATTCCCCTTCGCTCCTCCACAAAAATACTTGCTTCAGCGGCCCTTCAGAGACGCCATGTCGATCACGAAGCGATAGCGCACGTCGCTTTTCAAAACGCGCTCGAAGGCTTCGTTCACCTTCTGAATCGGGATCATCTCAATATCGCTGGCGATTTTGTGTTTTCCGCAGAAGTCGAGCATCTCCTGCGTTTCGCGGATGCCGCCGATGGCTGAACCAGCCAGGCTGCGGCGACCCATGACAATCGAGCCCGCTTTGACGGCGTTCTCTTTTTCTGGAATACCTACTACGACCATCGTGCCGTCTACCTTCAACAGCTTCAAGTAGTCGTTCCAGTTGATGTCGGCGGATACCGTGTTGATGATCAGATCGAAATGGCGCTCAAGCCTGGTGAAGGTTCCAGGATCGGACGTGGCGTAATAGTGATCGGCGCCCAGGCGCTTGCCGTCCTGCTGCTTGCTTAGGGACTGGCTCAGCACAGTCACTTCAGCGCCCAGCGCGTGTGCCAGTTTCACGCCCATGTGTCCGAGACCGCCCATGCCCACGATCGCGACATTTTTCCCAGACCCGGCCTTCCAGTGCTTCAGGGGCGAATAGAGGGTGATGCCCGCGCACAGTAGAGGAGCGCCAGCGTCCAGCGGAATGCCTTCTGGTATGCGCAAAACGTAATTCTCATCGACCACAATTTTTTCAGAGTACCCGCCATAAGTCGGCGTCTCATCTTGCTCACGGCCGTTGTACGTCCACGAGGCTCGGACGGAGCAGTATTGTTCCAGACCTTGACGGCACTCGGGGCAGGTTCTGCACGAATCGACGAAGCAGCCGACGCCAACTCGATCGCCCACCTTGAACTTGCTGACCTGGCCGCCAACCGCGGTTACGGTTCCGGTGATTTCATGACCCGGCACCATGGGAAAGATGGCGTCTCCCCATTCATCGCGCGCCTGGTGAATATCTGAGTGGCAGATGCCGCAATATCTGATGTCAATGAGAACGTCGTGTTCACGCGGCTCGCGGCGCCCGAACGTAAAGGGCGTAAGGGTTGCCTTGGCCGTTGCAGCAGCGTAGCCGCGAGTGATTCCACCTGACGCAGCTACGAGAGTTTCCGTACCTGCAGAAGGCTGATTCAAAGTCATAAATGCCTCCAACTGATTTGATGATACGTTTTTTGATGTCGGCAACGTGGCCGAGGCTTCAGGCAGCCGCGCTCGGAGTGCCAGTGAGTTCTTCCAAGAGCGTTTTGAGGTGGCTTAACACTTCTTCCGGAGCGGTTGCCTTCTGCACAAACTTCAGTGTGCCGTCCGGCGTGAACTGCGTGCCGCGCTGCGAGGCTACGAAGCGCGCCAGGCGTTCGGGATCGACGGTGGCCGTTTGACGAAACTTGATGCTGACTTGCTCCCGCTTGCGCTCGATGGAATTCACACCCACGCGGACGGCGACCAGCTTCAATTCCGCGTACTCCAGAAGATTGCGCACGGCGCGTGGTGGTTCCCCATAGCGGTCAATCAACTCGGCGCGTACGTCGTGCAGTTGCGCTTCCCGTTCGACACCGGCCACCCGCTTATACATTCGCAGCCGCTGGTTTTCTTCCGGAATGTATTCGGCGGGAATGCGAATGTTGAGGCCGAGGTTGAGCTGGGTGGCGATTTCTTCTTCCGCCATCTCACCCTTCATCTCGCGGACGGCGCGGTCGAGCATTTGTGTATACAGCTCGAATCCAATGGCTTCGATGTGTCCGCTCTGTTCCCCTCCCAGCATGTTGCCAGCGCCACGCAACTCAAGGTCGAGTGCCGCGATCTTGAAACCGGCGCCCAGATCGGAGAATTCCTTAAGGGCCGCAAGCCGGCGACGGGCCACCGGAGTCAGCTCGATTTCGGAGGGCAGCAGCAGGTATGCGTAGGCACGGCGATCGGAGCGTCCGACGCGCCCTCGGAGCTGGTAAAGCTCCGCCAGGCCCAGCCGCTCAGCGCGATTAATGAGGATCGTGTTGCAGAGCGGAATGTCGAGGCCGTTTTCAATGATGGTCGTCGCCACCAGAATGTCCGCTTCGTGATGCATGAACTTCAGCATCACTTTTTCCAGTTCGCCCTCCGACATCTGGCCGTGGCCGACGAGAATCCGCGCATTGGGCACCAGGGTCTGCAATTTCGCTGCAATCTCCCAGATGCTTTCCACGCGGTTGTGCACGAAATAGACCTGCCCGCCGCGTTCCAGTTCCTGCTCCATTGCCGATTGAATCAGCTTCTCGTCCCAACTTGCGACTACCGTCTGAATCGCCATGCGATCTTTGGGCGGAGTTTCGATGACGCTCATGTCACGCAGGCCGACCAGTGACATGTGCAGCGTGCGCGGAATCGGCGTGGCCGACATGGTGAGCACGTCCACCTGCTTGCGCATCTGCTTGAGGCGCTCTTTGTGACGCACCCCAAAACGCTGTTCCTCATCAACGATCAGTAATCCGAGATCGGAGAATTTCAGGTCCTTCGACAGGATGCGATGGGTCCCGATCAGGATGTCGATCTTGCCGGCTTCCGCTTTCTGCAGAATCTCCTTCTGCTGCTTGGGCGAGCGGAACCGGCTGATCATTTCGATGGTCACCGGAAAGGCTGCAAAACGCTGTTTGAACGTCTCGAAGTGCTGGAACGCGAGCACGGTGGTAGGCGCGAGCACCGCGACCTGCTTGTTGTCGCTGATCGCCTTGAAGGCGGCGCGCATGGCGACTTCGGTCTTGCCGTATCCCACGTCCCCGCACAGCAAACGGTCCATGGGACGGCCTGACTCCATGTCGTTTTTCACATCGATGATGGCCTGCCCCTGATCTTCGGTTTCCGTGAATTCAAAGGCGTCTTCAAATTCCTTCATCCACTCCGTGTCGGCTGGGAAAGCGTGGCCCTGAGCCATCTGGCGTTGCGCGTACAGTTTGAGAAGTTCGTCGGCCATGTCTTTCATGGCCTTGCGCACGCGCGCTTTCGTCTTGGCCCAGGCCTGGGTGCCCAAGTGGCTGAGCGGCGGCTTCGCGCCTTCCGAAGACCGATATTTCTGGATTAAATCAAGGCGCGTGAGGGGAACGTACAAGCGCGCCGCCTCAGCAAACTCGAGCAGCATGAACTCCGCTGGCCCATCGCCTTGGTTCAGTTCTTTCAGCCCCTGATACTGCGCAATGCCGTGCTCCACGTGCACTACATAGTCGCCGACTTGCAGATCGCGAAAGTCCGAAAGGAACGCGGAGACCTTGGATTTCTGCCGTTGTGGGCGCGACGCCACCAGTTCCGATTCATCGAACAAATCACGCGCGCCGAAGATGGCCAGATTCGCCTCCGGGAAAATCACGCCGTCAGGTACATAGGCCTTCACCAGCGTTGTGGTCAGTACGTCAGACGAGAAGTAGGCGGTCTCGTCTGCGTAGCTCTCGCCACCGCGCGTGCGGCTTCCCAAACGGAACGACACGTTGTACTCGGTGAAGATATCGGCCAGGCGCTCAACTTCGCCGGTGTTGGGCGCGGCAAAGACCACGTTCTTGTTCTCTCCGGTCAGCTTCTGCACTTCCTGGAGCATGGCCGGGACAGAGCCGTGGAAACGGGGAGCGGGCTGCGAGGGAAACTGCACAGCCTCCGCCTGGTCGGGACGCGTGATGCCGAGATGCTCAAGGTCCACGCCCGGCAATGCGCCCAGCATCCGCCACCACTGCTCCGGCGGGAAGTAGAGATCGGTCGGCCGCACAAGATTTCCGATCAGGCTGCGCTCGTGCGCTTCTGCGATCCTCGTCCAGGTTCGATCGAGTTCCTGCTTCAGCCTCTCCGGTTCGTCGGCCAGCACGGCCGCGTGAGGCAGAAGATCAAACAAGCTCCGGCTTTCACGCGCAACGGGGGCGTAAAACTCCCAGCCAGGGAACACGGTCACGCCGCCCGAACGTACGGCCTGCTCGATCACTTCCTCGTTTCCCGTGATGCGCTTGCCGGACAGGCGCACGTGAATCGCGCCCAGCAGATCCTCGCGCACCGGAGTTTCCGTGAGCGGCAACAGCAGTGCCTCGTCCACGGGACTCGAGGAGCGCTGCGTTGCAGGATCGAACTTGCGAATCGATTCGACTTCGTCGCCGAAAAATTCAATGCGCACCGGACGGTCGGCCTCGGGCGAATAGACATCCAGGATGCCACCGCGCAAAGCGTACTGGCCGGGCATTTCAACCACATCGCTTGAGGAATAGCCCACCGTGTTCAGGTGCTCGAGCAGCGGTTCCGTGTCGATCGTCTCGCCGCGCCGAATCGTGCGAGCCAGGTCGGTGTAGTACTCGGTAGAGGCAAGGCGGATGGTGGTTGCGGCGATGGGTGCAATCACGATCGACACGGCGCCGCTCGCGATCTTCCACAAGGCGGCCGCTCGCTCTTCCTGGATTTCCGGGTGTGGAGAGAGATTCTGGAAGGGAAGCACGTCGCGTGTGGGTAACGTGACAATGGATTCCGGTTCGGCCGAATCCATGAGTTCAGCGAAGCCCTGCACCACCGGTAGAAGTTCCTCGGCCGCACGGTTGTCGCTGACCACGAAAATCAGCGGCCGCCCGATGGTCCGTTGCGCAAGAACCAGCAGCAGAGCCTTGGCGGTGGGGATTAATCCGGAAACACTAATCCGCCCCGTGCCCTCCTTCAGACGGGAGGCAACACGCACAAAAGCGGGCAGTTTTTCCACGTCCGCGAAGAGTTCGCGGACGAACGGTAGGGCCATTGCTGCTACATTTTAGCAGTTCGGCGGGGACGCCGATCAGGAGGGGCTAGCGCAAGACTTTATTGACGTTACGGCAAGGAAAAGGTTGAACCGCAAAGGTCGCTAAGCTGAGATTCAAAGATCGCGAAGGAATCGCGTGCGTGGATTTGGTTCAGAGAAACTCAGGATTCAGTCAGGCGATTGTGCATTTCTTCGCGGCCTTGGCGGTTGTTCTTCGCGTTCCTTACGGTTAAGAGTTTCTTGCCGACTTCCCGCGAAACAGGGGCCGCGTAAGGCACGTCGGCCCGCCCGCTCCGTTGATGCAGATCTCCGAGCCAGGGAAAGTGAAGACCTCAAAGCCGGCTTCACGCAGGCGTTGATTCGTGTTCCCGTTCTCTTCGATTGCCACCAGACGTCCATGCCCCAACGACAGTACGTTGCAGGCGAGGGTATTCCGCTCTGCCGCATCGATCTCGATGAACTGGTAGCGCCTACTCTTCAACAACTCCACCGTCTCGACCGCCAACCAGGGTAGGTCGACCAGCGCCGTCTTCTCATCGAGCAGGCTGATGAGCGACATCAGGTGCAGGCATTCTGACGGCCCGGCTCCGTGCGGCAAGGGCGCCGTTAACACTTCCACTCCGTGCGGCTTGAGCAACACGCGCATCTGATCGATGCCTGCGGCATTCGTACGATAACCATGCCCGATGAGCAGCGTGTGGTCGTCGATCCACACCATGTCGCCGGCTTCGGTCGTGCCCGGTGCGCGAATCTCGCCTAAAAGAGGAATTCCAGCCTTCGAAAAGAATTCGCCGTGGCGCGACGCTTCCAGGACGCGATTTTTCTTTCCCAGATTCATCAGAATGACGCCAAAATCCGTGGGCAGAGACGAATCGTGCGCATAGACCGCATCGAGCGTCAGGTCGGACGAACTCGGCAGCTCGAAGACTTCCGCACCAGATCTCCTGAGAATGTCACAAACCGCACCATGCTGTTGGAGAGCCAGCTCAAACCTCGGCGGGCGCGGAAAGCCCAGCTCTCCTGATTGCGCAACCTGTTCCGCGCAATCCCAGCCAGCCGCTTGCGGAGGACAGACCATCACACCACGCAGCACTCCGACCATCGAATGGCCGTTGCAAGCCCGACTTTTCGTGGTGGTCGTCATCTCTGAAACTCCAGCGCAGTCCTAGGAATCTAAACGGGTATCATGCCAAAAGCAATCTGGGAAAACACGGTGCTCGCAGAGAGCGAGCGCACGATCGAAGTAGAGGGAAACCAGTACTTCCCGCCCGAAGCTATCAAGACGGAATTCTTCCACCCCAGCGATCAGCATACGACCTGCCCGTGGAAGGGCTTGGCCAGTTACTACAACGTAGAAGTAAGCGGCAAACGCAATCCCAACGCCGCCTGGTACTACGCCGAGCCCAAGCCCGCTGCGAAGCAGATCAAAGACTACGTCGCGTTCTGGAAGGGCGTGAAGGTTGAAAAGTAGGGGGCGATATCGGCGCTACGGGACCTCTTCTGGGATGACCTGTTTGCTTAGATCTAGAACTCCATGTGTACGCGCAGGCCAGGCACCAGCACGGGACCACGATCGCGGTTGTACCCGGGATCGTTGATGTGCTGCAAATCGAACGCCGCAAATAGCCCACGCCAGACGTGAGCGTTGTAGTAGTACTCGAAGATGCTCTCGCGCCCGTAAGTCAATGCGCCATCGCCCAGCAGGAATCCGCGCCCGCCGAGTGCCAGGTAGCGCTGATGATCGGCCTTGATCGCGTTCGATACGAACACTGCGCCCGTCTTGTCCAGTTTGCGTTTCCAGCGATCCCCTGCATAGTCGCCGCCGATCTGCACCGTCTGATCAACTTCGGTGTACGCGTACGATTCGTGCTGGCCTTCATTCCATCCGAAACGACCGTATAACCGCAGGGCGTGCGTGATCTCCTGCTGTACATTCACGCCGAACCCGTACTTCACCGTCGTCTGCTCTGGATGGTTGGTGATCTCCGGGCGGGACGTCTTGCCCGCGAGATAGTTATTGACCGCAGCGCGATAGACGCCCATGTTGGCGTGATTCACGAACGACAGCAGACGAATCACACTGCCTCGCGTGCCTGAGAGCTTCGGCCGCAACTCGAATTCATAGTTCTCAGCACGTGCCCTCCGCAAATTCCACTGCAGATCAATTCCATTCGCGACCTTCGGCATCAGCGCTTCTTCGAAACGGAACGCCCAGTTGCGGTCGTGGTACTCCGCCAGTAGTCCGACCGTGTAACCGCGAGTGTCGGCGGCGTAGTCGTAGGCACCGTTGTTGTCGACGGTCCAGTTCATGAACTGCGAGTGACTATCGGTGCCGATATCATTGATGTCGAAGAAGTCGTTCACGCCCATCTTTCCGAAACGCAACTCAATCCTGCGCACCGGAACCTCGGTCGCCAGATACCACGGCGTTCGTTCTTCCTCCATCATCTCGCTGCTCAACGCTATGATCTGGCGGATCATGCCGCGGGCAATGTAGGGAGTTGTTCCAAGCGTGGGGTTGCGTACCACGTCAAGGTCGGTGAAGCCGGCGAGGCCGAGCGCGTCGCTCAATCCGCCGCCGGCGGCCGCCTCAAAGTGCATGAAGATTTCGGTTGTGCGCGTTAGCTGCAATCCCGTGAATAACGTGGCGACGTTCGACGTAGCGTGTTCCGCTTGTGAACGGAAACTATTTGGCCCGCTGTATCTCGCGGCAAACGACGGGTGCCATTGCGAGATGATGTTGTCCTGCCCCGACACCCACCAGCGTGCGGTCTTCGAATGTGGGAACATCGTGACCGCCGGATCGTCCGCCGCAACGTCGGCACTCGTACGCGTGTCTGGGTTCTGCGCGAGACACCCCGCGGCGCAGCAGAACGCGATCGCGATCCACGTGATTACACCGCGCGGACCGCGCAGCACGGCATTCGCCAGAAAAGTCTTTTTCACTCGAAGGCAGGCTTTCGCAGTTGCGATGAGATTTCGTTCCGCAATCTTATCGGAAAATCAAAACGCTCAACGATGTAGGGCAGTGGCTCTCGCAACGGCAAAATCTTCAACGCAAAGAAATTAGGACAGCTCGGAGCCCCCGAAGCTGTCCTGCAAACCCTCCCGGTTAGAAGGGCAACGTATGCCGCCACCCTATGCCCGCCATGTTGCGGGAGTGTTTCCACTTTGTGAAAATCTCGTGAAAATCACTCGGAAGCCTTCGTGTGCCGGATGTCACAAGCGCCGGTGACCGCCTCCGCTGCGCGCTCTATCCCGCTGCTATAGTTATCTTTCTTAAGACTTCGACGGAGGTGTGCCCATGGCTCGAAAACTCGACCAGTCGCGCAAGCTGCAGAAGCGCGCGGAAATGCTGATTCCCGGCGGAGTGAACTCGCCGGTGCGCGCTTTTCGTGCGGTGGGCGGGGATCCTCTCTTCGTTGTGCGCGGGCAGGGCTCGCATATCTGGGACGCGGATAGCAATGAATACATCGACTACATCGGCTCCTGGGGTCCGCTGATTCTCGGCCACGCCGGCCCGGTCGTGATCGACGCACTCGCCGCCGCCATGCGAAGTGGCACGAGTTTCGGGGCGTCCACGCCCGCGGAAGCCGATCTCGCCGAGTTGGTGATCTCCGCTTTTCCGCAAATGCAGAAGGTTCGCTTCGTGAGTTCCGGCACTGAAGCAACTATGTCGGCGATCCGTCTAGCGCGCGCTTACACTAAGCGCAAGTTCATCGTGAAGTTCGAAGGCTGTTACCACGGCCACGCCGACGCGCTGCTCGTAAAAGCGGGCTCGGGCGTGGCCACGCTGGGCATTCCCGGCTCGGCGGGCGTGCCGGAGGAGTTCACGCAATTCACGTTAGCCCTGCCCTACAACGACACCGATGCGCTCGAAGAAGCGTTCAAGAAATTCAAAGGTCAAATCGCGTGCGTGATCATTGAGCCGGTGGTGGGCAACATGGGTTGTGTGCCGCCCGCCCGCGGTTACCTGGAGGCGGTCCGCGCAGTTACCTCCAACGATGGCGCGCTCCTGATTTTCGACGAAGTCATGACGGGCTTCCGCTTGGCATTCGGTGGCGCGCAGGAACTGTACGCGATTCAGCCCGACCTCACGACGATGGGCAAAATCATCGGCGGCGGCCTGCCTGTGGGCGCCTACGGCGGTGCTTCCGAAATCATGGACCTCGTCGCGCCGCTGGGCCCGATGTATCAGGCGGGCACGCTCTCGGGGAATCCCCTTGCGATGGCCGCCGGATACGCACAGCTGCGTTATCTGAAAGAGCATCGCGACGTTTACGCAAAGCTCGATGAACTGAGTTCGGTGTTGGTCGCAGGCGTCGCCGCGGCCGCCAAATCCGCAAGCGTTCCCATGACGCACAATCGCGTCGGCTCGATGTTTACCTGGTTCTTCACGCCCGGCCCGGTAACGGATTGGGATTCGGCCTCAAAATCCGATACCGAGGCCTTTGGACGATTCTTCCGCAACATGCTCGACGCAGGAATCTATCTGCCGCCGTCGCAGTATGAAGCGGCATTCCTGGGAGCCGCCCACACCGAGGAAGATGTTAAGAAGACCATCGCTGCAGCGAAACAGGCATTTGCGATGGTGGCCGCCTAGGCGTACATGGGTGCGGTCCGATGAAGACTCTGATTCTGGCCACGTGCTATTTATTACTCACTGCTGTTAGCGGAGCTGCGCAGAAGGCTCAGCAGAACGTCGTTTCGACGACGTTTTCGATCGATGGTGAGCAACTGGCATGTCCCGACCTGGCCGTCGATCTGAGTCTTGCCGGCCATCATGTTGTTCCAAAGCAGACGGTGGTCCGCTTTCTGGTCCCAGCGTTGTTCAACAGGAAGGCTTCTGCATGGCCACCTGATGAGAAAGTCGATGCAGCGATCCGCTGCGGACAGAACATGGTGAAGTTCTCTGGGCTGTCCCCCACCTGGGTCAGTGCCGGGACCTGGGAAGCAGGTATCGCCTATCCGCCGTACTGGATCGAAAGGTTCAGAGAGTATCCCGACCTCGAACATGGGACGTGGATCACCTACCTCGTGTTTGCTTGCAACGGCTGTGATCCGGGCGTCGTGACAACCATCACCCATGAGAACCCGCCTACCTCGGTTGTGGACCGCCTGCGTCGCGAGCAACCTAGGGCTGTCGGAAAAAGAGCGCGAGACATCGCCTATGCACTGGCTGTCTTCCACGTCGAATATGAGCGCAATCGCGACTACCTCCTGACGTCGCTCGACAAATGCCTGACTCGCCCGAAGGACTCACCCGAGGATGATGTTTGCAATGGCTCGCTAGTCGATTACGTGTCGAACCTGTACTGGCGCGGGGATAACGACACTCTGCATCCCATGACCGAGGGTGCTGCGTCACGGCAAGAATCGCTTCCGAAACTCGGCAATTTCTACGCTGCACTGCTCGACCGGCGGCCCTCTGTCGCATTGGAAGTATTGCGAACACTTTCCGTCGAGAACCAACGAAGCATCTGCAGGTCAGCCGGGGAAGAAGATTTTAGTGTCGATTCGGTGCGCTTCAGCAGAGTTGCGGAACATCTCGGAACTATCCACGACGAAGTCGCGGCACGCTGTCTGCAACAAGCCGAAGAAGCTTCCGTGTTGGCGCCCTAGCGTGTTCGCAAAAGTCTAGTGACTACCGCCCGGCAACAGCGTGCGGTTGCTGACTGAAGACTCCACCCATCATCTCCGGAATGGTCACGAACTCATAACCCTTTGCCCGCCACTCTTCAATCAATAGATGCGTGGCGACTACTGTCTGCCAGCGGTCCGCACCGAAGCCGAGGTGGCTGCCATCATGCATCAGGATCACGGCGCCCCCGGTTATGTGGCGATTGCATGTCTCGACAATCCTGGCCGCCGGAGGCATCTTCCAGTCCCAACTTGTCACATTCCACATGACGGGCTCAAGTCCCAGCGATCTGGCAATTCGCAGCGTATGCGGCTGCCGCGCTCCAAATGGCGGACGAAACAGGCGGGGTGATTCTCCGGTTGCGTCCTGCACAGCGCGCTGGCACTCTTCCAGCTGAATTCGCGTCTGCACAGCACCCGTCAACGCAAGAGATGGATGCGTAAGGGTGTGGTTGCCGATCGAGTGTCCTGCCTTCAGAACGTCGCGCACGATGTCAGGACGTAGCTCGGCGTAACGGCCGATCAGAAAAAACGTGGCGCGCACGGCATCTTTGGCAAGCACATCGAGCAATTTTAAAGTATGCGGGTCGTTCGGGCCGTCGTCATAAGTCAGCGCAATTTGTTTTGAACCGGGCGAGCCGCCCACAAAGGTCGCGCCGAATCCCTGCGCCCACGGCGCCATCGCGTGATAGGCGGCCGCACTAGCCGCAGCCACAACCGCCCCCGCGCCTATGACAGGTCCAAGCATCGAGGCATTGTAAATCTAGTCGCCGTCTCTAGTCGTCAGTCGTTAGCGAACCACAATAGACGACCAAGGTGTCTTCGCTAGCGACTAGCGACCAGAGACCAGCCCCTGCTCTGTTAACTCTTCCCGCAATTGTCATCGCGGCGCACTCAAGATATTCTGCAGTGCGACGAATTTCCCGCGAGCCCATGGCAAATCTTTTCGAGAGTCCCCGCTACATCGCAGTGGAAGGCCCGATCCGAGTCGGCAAGAGCACTCTGGCCCGCATCCTGGGCGAGCGTCTCAACGCGCAGCGGGTGATTGAGCCCGAAGACAATCCGTTCCTGAAATCCTTTTATGCGGGCGAGCCCGGCGCTGCTTTCCAGGCCCAGTTCGCCTTCATGGTGCGCCGCTTCGAACAGTTGCGCTCGCTTGATACCGGGGCCCGCTCGAATCGAACCGTGGTCGCCGATTTCATTTTCGAGAAGGATAAACTTTTCGCCTGTCTCAATCTGAATGACCTCGAACTTGAAACCTACAATCGTTACTACAATTTTTTTCGAGAGCAACTCCCCACGCCCGATCTCGTGATCTACCTGCAGGCCACGCCCGACGTCTTGAAGAAGCGCCTCAAAAAGAAGAACGCCCCAGGAGAGAAGGCCATCAACGAGGACTACCTCGAAGAAGTCATCAAGGCCTACGAACACTTCTTCTTTCACTACACCTCGTCCGACCTGCTGATCGTGAACACATCGGAAATCGATTTCGTGGATCACAACCAGGACCTGAAAGAACTCCTCCGCAAGGTCACCGAACCGATCAAGGGCACGCAGTACTTCCTCCCTCTGGGCAGCCAGGAAGCGGCCAGTGCTTGAGTGGCTGGTGGCTGATAGCAGGTGGCTGATAGCCGATGGCTCATAGCCAGTGATCCGTGGCCACAGCCCCTCCGGCAGGAATTCGCCTCGCCTGAGCGCCATGATCTGACTCAAAATGAGGGGGTTAGGGGTGGGCTGTCAACCACCGACCACCCGCCACTAGCCAGCGCTCCCGTTTCGATCTAAACTATCCTTGGTTGAATCCAAGATGTGACAGGCTCTATCCGGCCGAGCCGGAGGGGCACTGGAGGACATCGTGAGTCTCACACCGATCGGCGAACCTCGCCACAAGATCACCGTCTCCACCCTTCGCGAAAAGAAGCTTCAACAGCAGCGCATCACCTGCCTGACTGCATACGATTACGCGAGCGCGCGTCTGGTCGACGAGGCCGGCATCGACATCGTGCTGGTTGGCGACTCGCTGGCCATGACGATGCTCGGCTACGAGAACACGCTCTCGATCACCATCGACGAGATGCTGCATCACGCGAAGGCCGTGCGCCGCGGCGTGAAGCACGCGCTCCTGGTCGTCGACATGCCTTATGGTTCGTATCACGTCAGTCCCGACGAGGCCGTGCGCAACGCCGCGCGGTACGTGAAGGAAGCGGGCGCGGAGGCGGTGAAGATTGAAGGCGGCGAGAAGCGCGCTGACCTGATTCGCCGCATCATCGACGCCGAGATTCCCGTGGCTGGACACATTGGGCTTACGCCGCAGTCGGTCAACGTAATGGGCGGTTACCGCGTGCAGGGTAAAGATCTCACGGCCATCGAGCACCTCATGCGCGATGCCGTCGCTCTCGACCATGCTGGCGTGGCCTGCATCTATCTCGAAGGCATCCCGCGCGAGGTCGCGACCATGATCACAGCCGAAGTAAACGCGCCCACGATCGGCATCGGAGCCGGGCCCGATTGCGACGGCCAGGTTCTGGTCTTTCACGACATCCTGAATCTCACGTTCCAGCAGCCGGCTAAATTTGTGCGCCGCTACGGTGACGCCGCAGCCGAAATTACGCACGCCGTGCAGGCATTCCGCGCCGATGTGATTTCGCGGCAATATCCTTCGGATGCTGAGTCCTACCACCTGCCGAAAGAAACGAAGGCCGCACTGGAAACGGTGCTGGATCGCAAGCGGGCCATGCGGCGATAGACTTATGGAGCGGCGGGCGTCCTCGCCCGCCGTGCCGTCACTTCTAATTACCGGACACATGGACGTTTGCACAACCATCAACGCCACACGCGCGGCCATTCGCGCCGCGCGACAGGAAGGCAAGCGCATCGGCCTGGTCCCCACCATGGGAGCTCTTCACGAAGGCCACCTCTCGCTCGTCCGGATCGCCCAGGCGAAAAGCGATTTCGTGGTAGTCAGCCTGTTCGTGAACCCCCTGCAGTTCGGGCCAAAGGAAGATCTCGCTAAATACCCGCGTTCGTTTGAACGCGATTGCGAGATGCTTCAGCGCGAAAGCGTTGACCTGCTCTTTGCGCCGACCGTCGACGAAATGTACCCCACACCGGCCGTCACCTACGTAAACGTAGAGGGTTTGAGTGAACATCTCGACGGCCAGTCACGCCCCGGGCATTTTCGCGGAGTAACCACGGTGGTCTCGAAGCTCTTTCATATCGCCGAACCCGATATCGCCGTCTTCGGACAGAAAGACGCCGCCCAGGTCGCCATCATCAAACGCATGGTGTGCAATCTGAACATGCCGGTCGAGATCGTGGTTGCCCCAATCGTCCGCGAACCCGATGGCCTCGCCATGAGCTCGCGCAATGCGTATCTTGACCCACAGCAACGCCAGCAAGCGCTCGTGCTGTCGCGAACCCTACGCGCGGTGGAGGAGCGATTCGAGAAAGGTGAACGATCCGCCGAGCGACTCATCGCCGCTGGCCTCGAGATACTTCAACAAGAGCCGGCCGCTCGACTGGACTATCTTTCCGTCGTAGATCCCGAGTCGCTCGAGCCGATAACCAACGTCGCATCGCGCGCCTTGGTTGCCGTCGCCGCCTATGTCGGGAGCACTCGCCTCATCGACAACGTTGTGATCGAGGGCGAGAGAACAAGCTAACCGCACCGAACGGCGTCCCACTCGCTCCTGCGCACACGATAGACCAGGTGCGGCAGTCCGGCGTGCGTCGTTTCTTTCCAGACCTTCATCCCATTTCGTTCCGTGACGCGACACGAAGGCAGATTCTCGGGCCGGACCAGCGAAATCAGAAACTCCGCGCGCAACTGAATGAACCCATAGTCGCGGCAAGCTCGCGCGGCCTCGGTCGCGAATCCCTGACCCCACATGTCGCGTCGCAGGTGATAGCCGATTTCCGGAAGGGACTCGCCGTCGACGTTCTGCAGAGTGATCCCGCAATCTCCGATCATCTCGCCCGTGGATTTCAGATCCATCGCCCACAAGCCGTGGCCGTGAGTGGCATAGCGTTGCTGATTGCGGGCGATCCATTCAGTGGCTGCCGCCTCGTCGAAAATCATCGGGTAAAAGCGCATGGTCTCGCGGTCGCAAAGCACGCGCACGAGGGCGTCAAGGTCATCGGGTGCGAACTCTCGCAGGAACAAGCGAGGTGTCTCGATGATGATCCTCGGCTCAGCCATGCCAGATAACCATATTTATACTCAATCAGTTACGGCCACCCGCAGGCACAGAACGCCGTGCCACTTCGATATAATGGACCCCGGTATGAGCGCCACGACTCGCGATCTCCAGACCAAGATTGAAGACCTCCGCGACAAGATTCGCCACCACGAGTACCGCTACTTCGTGCTCGACGACCCGGAAATCAGCGACTTCGACTTCGACAAACTGGTCGAACGCCTCAAGAAGCTCGAGGCCGAACATCCTGAACTGATCACACCCGATTCTCCCACGCAACGCGTAGGCGGCAAACCGCGCGAGGGCGTCGTCAAGGTGGCGCACTCCTCGCCCATGCTTTCGCTCGACAACACGTACAACGAAGACGATCTCCGCAGCTGGGAGCGCCGCGTGCATGAACTTAGCGGCCACAAGGAAGTCGACTACGTGTGCGAGTTGAAACTCGACGGCATGTCCCTGGCCCTCGTCTACGAAGACGGCAAGCTGGTGCGCGGCGTGACCCGGGGCGACGGTTCGGTGGGCGAAGACGTGACCCTGAACGTGCGTACGGTGCGCTCGATCCCGCTGACGATTCCGAAGGACAAGCTGAAGAAGGCTAGCATCCCACCCAACTTCGAGGTGCGCGGCGAGTTGCTGATGCCAATCGCGTCGTTCAAGAAGATGAATGAGGAGCGCGAAGCCAAGGGCCTGGCGCTTTTCGCGAACCCGCGCAACGCCACCGCCGGCACCGTTCGCCAACTCGACGCCAGCATCACGGCACAGCGCAGGCTCGACTACTTCCCATACATTCTGCTAGAGAACGGCCGCACCCTTCTCGACCGGCACTCCTCGACTCTGAAGGCGCTCGAAATTGCTGGCTTCAAGGTCAATCTTCACCATGCCCTGGCGAAGAGTATGGAAGAGGTTTGGAAATTCATCTCCCAATGGGAGGGTAAGCGCGAGAGTCTGCCCTACGAAATCGACGGCGTAGTCATCAAGGTCGATCGTACTGGCGTGCAGAACGAACTTGGCTTCACCGGTAAAGCTCCGCGCTGGGCGATCGCGTACAAGTACGCGGCGCGCGCCGGCATCACAAAAATCGAAGGCATCCGCGTGCAGGTGGGCAGGACGGGCAAGCTGACACCCGTGGCGGAATTGTCTCCCGTCGCCATCGGCGGCACGACGGTCCGCAATGCGACCCTGCACAACATGGATGAAATCGAGCGCCTGGGCGTGAAGATTGGCGACTGGGTGCAGGTGGAGCGTGGCGGCGACGTCATCCCCAAAGTCGCGAAGGTGATCGAGGACAAGGATCACCCGCGAGGCACCGAGACTTTCCACATGCCGGAGAATTGCCCGGTCTGCGGAACGAAGGTCGTGAAGACCGAGGGCGAGGTCGACTATCGCTGCGTCAATGCGAATTGTCCGGCCAAGCTGCGCGAGACTATCCTCCATTTTGCGTCGCGCGGCGTCCTGAACATAGACGGGATGGGCGACGCCCTCGTGACGCAGCTTACGGACCGCGGACTGATCAAGAATGTCGCGGATATTTATTCGCTGACAAAAGCCGACCTGCTCGGCCTGGAGCGCATGGGCGAGAAGTCGGCGCAGAACGTCCTCGCCGAAATCGAGAACTCGAAGAAGCTTCCATTGGAGCGACTGATTCTGGGTCTTGGCATTCGTTTTGTCGGAGAACGTACAGCGCAGTTTCTCGCCGAACACTTCGGATCGCTCGACGACTTGATGAAGGCAGGCGAGGAGGAACTCGAGGAAGTAAATGAGGTCGGCCCCCGGATCGCCGAGAGCATTCATGAATTTTTCGAAGAGCCCCGCAATCGCGACCTGGTCGACCGTCTGCGAAAGGCGGGCCTGACGTTCAGCGGCAAGAAGCGCGAGCGGGGGACGAAGCTGGCGGGCAAGACCTTCGTCCTGACCGGTACCCTGACAAAGTATTCGCGCGACGAAGCTAAGAAGCTGATCGAAGATGCCGGGGGCCGGGTTTCCGGATCGGTAAGCAAGAAAACCGACTACGTGGTCGCCGGCAGCGATGCTGGATCCAAGCTCGACAAGGCGAGAGAGTTGAAGGTGCAAGTGATCGAAGAAGATGAGATGGAGCGACTGGCCGGATAACCTTGCGAGATCATCCCGATATCCTGAAGTACCTTCAAGTGGATGGGAGGCTTGCCGCAGACAGGCCGACCAACATGTCCTACCCTGCGAAGGTTATCCGCCTAAGGCCTCTTTAACCCGCTTCCAGGTCACATCGAGGGTCTCTGGCAGCATGCGGGTCTCCCCGATTACGCTGACGAAGTTTGCGTCGGCTACCCAACGCGGCAACGCGTGCATGTGGATATGCCCTGCAACACCGGCACCGGCGGCCTTCCCGATGTTCATTCCGAGATTTACCCCGTCAGGTTTGTAAAGATCTCGTAAAACACCCTCAATTCTCTGAGAAAGTGCCATCATTTCCTCTGCAGCATCGGCCGGGAGTTTACGCAACTCATCCAGGTGTGCGTAGGGAACGATCATCACGTGGCCCGGAGTGTAAGGAAAGGCATTCAAAATGATGTAACAATGCTGGCCGCGATAAGTAATGCGGGCTTTTTCGTCGTCTCCGGCTTTTGGTAGATCACAGAAGATACATCCGGTGGCTTTTTCGGCGGTGGTGACGTAGGCGTAGCGCCACGGAGTCCAAAGGTAGTCCATTGCACGGCAGAGTAGCAGAAGAGGAACACATTCCGGAACCGAAGATAAGGGTGATTTTGTCCTGTTTTTGTGCTGCTTTTTGCAGCTCTGAAGAAAGTTGTAACCGAATTCTGCGACGCTCAATCTAAACCGCGCAGAAGCCGGGTTGGATGCAGTAAATAAGCGCCGTTGGTGTTTGACACTGTTCGGAAGCGGTTGCTACACTCGAAGGGTTCCCGATTGGACGCGGGGTTCTTTGTCGTCCGAACGCTGGGATTGTTCAAGTTCAACCGCCAGGTTGAACCCACCACAACCTTAGACCCGTTCCGGCAGTCCGTGAAGCACCCGCATCCTCCCCGCACCCTGAGCAGTGCGAGGCATCGAAGAGGATATGACCTTGTTCGACGATAGCAGCGCCCACGAATTCGACTCCGTATCGGCCGTCAGCGAACCGAACGCGAATTCGAATGAGGGCCAGTCCCCCGACGATTCTGCAAAACAGCCGCAAGCTGAAACTCACGCAACTCCGGATCAAAAACCAGCCATGTCCACGACCGCTACCGAAGAGAAACCCAACGTCTCCACACCCGCAGCCGAAGAAAAGCCGGCCGCCCCAGCCGCTGACGATTTTGCGTCAGCGCTTGAAACCTTCACGACCGAAGCCGAAGAAGCCGTCAGCGAAGACCGCGTCATCAAGGGCACGGTTCTGAAGCTTACCGACAAGCACGTGGTGGTCGACATCGGCGCAAAGTCGGAAGGCATGCTGCCTTTGTCTGAAGTCCTCGACCACGAGGGCAACTCTCGCTTCAAGCCGGGCGACGAAATCGACGTCATGCGCGAAAAGGGCGAGGCCGAAGAGGGTTACATCAACCTCTCGCACCAAAAGGCGCAGCGGCTCCGTGCGTGGGACGACATCGAAGCGGCGTACAACGAGAAGAAGCCGATCAAGGCCGTGGTCATCGACCGCATCAAGGGCGGCCTGACCGTTGACATCGCGGGCGCGCGCGCGTTCCTGCCCGGCTCGCAGGTGGACCTGCGTCCGGTTCGGAACCTCGATGGCATGAAAGGCACCACCATCGACGTGGCGGTCATCAAGCTGAACAAGAAGCGCGGCAACATCGTGGTTTCGCGCAAGCAGTTGCTTGAAGAAGAGGTCAACGAGAAGAAATCCAAGACCCTGGAGCACCTTGAAGAAGGCGCTGTGCTGACCGGCGTGGTGAAGAACCTGACCGAGTACGGAGCATTCGTCGACATGGGCGGCATCGATGGTTTGCTGCACATCACCGACATGTCGTGGGGACGCCTTACGCATCCGCGCGATCTGGTGAATGTGGGCGACCAGATCCAGGTCAAAGTCCTCAAGTTCGACAAAGACAAGCAGCGCGTTTCCCTGGGCTTCAAGCAGTTGACGCCCGATCCGTGGCTGGACGCGGAGCACCGCTATCCAGTAGGTGCGCATGTCTCCGGCCGCGTCATCAGCGTGACCGACTACGGAGCCTTCGTTGAACTCGAGCAGGGCATCGAGGGACTCGTTCACGTCAGCGAGATGACCTGGTCGAAGCGGATGAAGCATCCGTCGAAGCTGGTCAACGTGGGCGACCAGGTGGAATGCGTGGTGTTGAACGTCAACCCTACCGAGCGTCGCATTTCGCTCGGCATGCGCCAACTGGCCTCGAATCCCTGGGACAGCCTGCACGAGAAGTTCCCGGTGGGCACGCAAGTCGAAGGTCGCGTTCGCAACCTCACCGACTTCGGCGCCTTCATCGAGATCGAAGACGGCATCGACGGCCTGGTCCACGTGAGCAATCTGAGCTGGACCAAGCGGGTGAAGCACCCTTCTGAAGTGCTGAAAAAGGGCGATCGCGTGAAGGCTGTTGTGCTGGCGATCGAGCCTGACAAGCGCCGCCTGTCGCTGGGCGTCAAGCAGCTTCAGCCGGATGTCTGGGAGACATTCTTCCAGCAGCATCACATCGGCGATGTGGTGCACGGCAAAGTGCTGCGCGTGGCGACGTTCGGCGCGTTCGTCGAGATTGCCGAAGGGGTTGAGGGCCTGTGCCACAACTCCGAGGCCATCGACGGCAACGGCCAGCCTGTTCACATGGAGCCCGGCACCGAGCACGACTTCAAAATCATCAAGATGAATCCGGAAGAAAAGAAAGTTGGCCTTAGCATCCGCGCTGTCGGCGAAGAAGCCTCGCGCTCGGAGGTCGAAGCCTACAAGCATCCGGTTTCGAGTTCAAGCACCAGCTCCACCATCGGCGAGCTGATTTCGTGGAAGCGCGCCGGCGGGGATAGCAACTAGCGTGTGGCGCGGGCACTCCTGCCCGCGAAATCTGAATTCTAAAAAGGCCGCCTGCAAAAGGTGGCCTTCGATTTTTGTGGACGCTTACAGAACGCAGTCGCGCGAATCTCGCCCCTTGCGCTCCGCATCCAAGTGCCATGGATCTTCAACTCGAAGGAAAGCGCGCTCTTGTCACCGGCTCGACCGCCGGAATCGGCTATGCCATCGCCGAAGCACTCGCCAAGGAAGGCGCCAACGTCATCATCAACGGGCGCACCAGCCCCCGCGTGGAAAGCGCCATCCAGTCTCTCGGCAAAGCGGGCCTCCGCGGGAAGCTGGAGGCTGCTCCGGCTGATCTGGGCACTGCTGCAGGGGCCAAGAGCACGACCCAGCAATTCCCTGACGTCGACATCCTCGTCAACAATCTCGGCATCTTCGACCCCAAGCCTTTCGAGAAGATCCCGGACGAAGAGTGGTTGAAATTCTTCGAGGTCAACGTACTGAGTGGTGTGCGCTTAAGCCGTCACTACTTACCTGGCATGCGGATGCGCAACTGGGGACGCATCGTCTTCATCTCTAGTGAATCGGCGGTGCAGATTCCAGCGGAGATGATTCACTACGGCATGACGAAAACGGCGCAACTCGCCGTGTCACGCGGGCTGGCAGAAACGACGGCCGGCACCGGAGTTACCGTAAATTCCGTCCTCGCCGGGCCAACCGCATCGGAAGGCGCGACAGAGTTTGTGAACCGCGTGGCCGCGAGCATGAACAAAAGTACGCAGGAATTCGAGCAGGAATTCTTCCGCAGCATGCGCCCCACGTCGCTCCTCAAGCGCTTTGCGAAGCCCGAGGAAGTGGCTGCGATGGTCGCGTTTCTCTGCAGCCCGCTGTCTTCTGCAACCAATGGCGCTGCCGTCAGGGCAGACGGAGGGGTTGTTCGCTCAATACTCTAGATTCCGCTCTGCGCCAGGTGCGCACGTTGACACCGCAAAGTACCAGGCAAAACAGGTTCGCCGGCACAAAGCCGAATTGAGCCGTCTTTACACCAATCACGCAAATGATGACGCTGTTCACCGCTGCCAGCGCCCAGCCTTCCCAACACCGTTTTCCCACCAGGATGGTTGAAACAATGGTTAAAATGCAGGATAAGTAATCAAGCCGCACCAAGTCCGATCGACCTCCGACCAGTTCAATTTGTAGCATT
>Ga0207665_10000633_pt1 | contig 23627 bp, 19 predicted proteins | sample LARL112metaG_FD_184351 | JGI IMG/M metagenome (GOLD analysis project Ga0207665, IMG submission 184351) | Corn, switchgrass and miscanthus rhizosphere microbial communities from Kellogg Biological Station, Michigan, USA - LAR L11-2 metaG... | ecosystem: Host-associated > Plants > Roots >... | reverse complement strand
GATATCCGCCTGGACCGCATCGTCGCGGTGAAGACCCTCCGCGAGGACCTGGCCAGGGACCAGACGTTCCAGGCGAGGTTCCGCCGCGAGGCCCAGTCGGCCGCCTCGCTGAACCACCCGTCGATCGTCGCGGTGTATGACACCGGCGAGGACGACACCGGCGGGTCGCACATCCCGTACATCGTCATGGAGTACGTGGACGGCCGCACCCTGCGCGACCTGCTGCGGGAGGACCGCCGGCTGCTGCCGGAGCGGGCTCTGGAGATCACCGACGGGGTGCTGCGCGCCCTGGACTACAGCCACCGCAACGGGATCGTGCACCGCGACATCAAGCCCGGCAACGTGATGCTGACACGCAGCGGCCAGGTCAAGGTGATGGACTTCGGCATCGCCCGGGCGGTCAGTGACGCCCAGGCCACCATGACGCAGACCGCGCAGGTCATCGGCACCGCGCAGTACCTGTCCCCGGAGCAGGCCCGTGGCGAGCGGGTGGACGCCCGCAGCGACCTGTACTCGACGGGCTGCCTGCTGTACGAACTGCTCACCGGCCGGCCGCCGTTCCTGGGCGACTCGCCGGTCGCGATCGCCTACCAGCATGTGCGGGAGAACCCGATCCCGCCGTCGCGGGTGGATCCGGAGGTCCCGCAGTGGGCCGACGCCATCGTGCTGAGGGCGATGGCCAAGGACCCCAGGGATCGCTACCAGTCCGCGGCGGAGATGCGGCAGGACATCCAGCGGGCCCTGCAGGGCGTGCCGGTCGCGGCGCCGCGGACCGGCGCCTACGGGACGGCGACCCAGCGGGTGGGCCCGGCCACCGCGATGGCCGGCCTGCCCACCGGTGCCATGCCCGACTACCAGTACGGCAGCGACGACGGTTACCCGCCCGAGGAGAAGGAGCGGCGCTGGCTGCCGATCGTGCTGTGGATCGCCGGGGTCCTCGTGGTGCTCGGGGTGGTGGGCGGCGTCGCCTACGCGATCCTCGGCGGCGGCAGTTCCGGCAACGCCGTGCCGCAGGTGAACGGGCTGACGCTCACCAAGGCCGAGCAGCAGATCACCGCGGCCGGGCTGAAGTACACGGTGCAGAAGCAGCCCAGCGCCACGGTGCCGAAGAACATCGTGATCAGCACCAACCCGCCCAACGGGAACGTCGTGCCCGCGGGCAGCCAGGTCGTCCTCATCGTGTCCAGCGGGCCGAAGATGGTGACCGTGCCCAACGTCAAGCATGACTCGGTGAGCCAGGCGCAGAGCACCCTGAAGGCCGCCGGGTTCCAGGTCAACCTGCAGACCGACAACAACTCGACCGGGCAGCCCAACACGGTGGTCAAGCAGGATCCAACCGGGGGCACGAAAGCCAAGTTCGGCAGCATCGTCACGATCTTCGTGCCGCCCAACGGGTCCATCGTGCCCAACGTGATCGGCGAGAACATCGAGGTCGCGCTCGCCAAGCTGGGCAACGCCGGGTTTACCAACATCGCCAACCCGATCTATGTGTCCAACCCGGGGGTAGCGAACGGCACGGTGCAAGGCCAGACGCCGCGCTCCGGGCAGCGGGTGCCCACCAACACCCAGATCACCCTCACCGTGGTGAAGAACGCCGCCACCCCCAGCCCGACGCCGACGACGGCCTCGCCGACGCCCTCGGCGACGCCGTCGCCGACAGCCACGGGGCCGTAGGTCCGCCGTCAGCGGCGGCCCGGATCGGGTCGCCGCTGACCGGGGCCATCGTGCCCGGAAGCAACTAGTCTGGACGCACAAGCGCTTTCAGGAGACGACCGTGCCCAAGTCCCGAACAAGAAGCAAGGCGGTCTACACGCCGCCGACACGGACAGCCAAGTCCAAGGTGAGCCCGCGCTGGCTGGTGCCGACCATGCTCGGCTGCCTCCTGGTGGGGCTGGCGTGGATCGCGCTGTACTACATCACGGGCGGCACCCTGCCCATACAAGCGCTACAGGCGTGGAACCTCGCCATCGGGTTCGCCCTGATCATCGGGGGCGTGGCACTGTCCACGAAGTGGCGGTAACCCGGCCGGCCTAGCCCATGGCCGCTGGCCGATCCCGGGGCTATGGGTGTGTCCTGGCCGGGCGGGAGGCTGCGCGGCCGTAGCGGTGGCGGAAGAGCAGGTACGCCGGCAGGCCGGTGGACAGCGGGAGCCAGTAGGAGACGAGCCGGTAGGCGAGGGTGGCCAGAAAGGCGTCGGTGCCGCGCACGCCGGCCAGGATCAGCAGGCCGCCCAGGCTCGCTTCGACGATGCCAAGCCCGCCCGGGGTGATCGGGACCAGCGCGATGACGTTGGCCGCGGCGTAGGCCAACAGCACCAGGGCGGGCCGGGGAGCCGTGCCCGTGGCGCGCAGGGCCGCCAGCAGGCAGCAGAAGTCGAAGCCAAGCCGGCCGGTGGTCAGCGCGACCGCCTGCCACCAGTTCTTGCCCAGGACCGACTTGATGGTGTCGCGGTCGGTCAGCAGGCGCACATCCAGGCCGGTCAGTGGCGGCCGCCGGCCGCGAGTGACCCGGTTCGCGATGCTCTGGGCGGCGCGGCCCGCCATGGCCAGCGGCCTGTCGGTGCGCAGGATGATGACGCCGAAGATGGCAACAAGGCAGAACCCGGCAATCCCGACGAAGGCCGTGTGGACGAGCCCGGGACTGGCCGGCGCGCCGGCCAGCATGGCGGGCAGGGCCAGGATCGGCAGCCCCAGCAGTGCGCCCACGTTGAGCAGCGAGAAGGCGGTGAGCCCGGCCACCGCGGTATCAGGGTCGACCCCAGCGGTGGCGAGCATCTCGAACTGCACGGCGGCACCGACCGCGGCGCCGCCCGGCAGGATGCCGCTGATCGAGTTGCCGGCCAGCCCCGCGGTGACCACCGCAAACCAGCCCCGGGCCTGCAAGGCCAGCCGCTGCAGGGCAAAGTAACAGGTGAAGGAGGCTATCTCCGCCACCACCGCGGCGGCGGCCCACACCGGTTCCAGCGTTGACAACCGGGGCCACGAAGCCAGCACCTCCGTCAAGCCCGGCAGCACCAGGTAGATAGCCACCCCGGCCGCGACGACAACCAGGGCCCTGCTGACGACGGTTCGCCAGGTCAGCGGGTGCGAGCGAGCCGCGGCGATGGAGGCCGCGTTCGCCACGGCCGAAGTCGGCCGGCCGACGCCCGTCCGCCCTCGGCGAGCGTTCTGGAGGTGCTCAGCCGCCGGGCCCGGTTCCGGGCTGACAGGCTGTGATCCACCAGGCGGCAACGTTCCTTCTCAACTTGAACCGTGGCTGGTCCACGGTAACCCCATTTCAGATCATCCGGGGCATTCGGACGTGCTGGAGCGGGAAGATCCTGCCTGACACCGGTTGACGCCGATATCTACGAAAGGGACCACGATGGCTAAACCCACCCCGGGCGCAGAGGGACCAGACCATCTCGGGGCTTCGCCGGAGCCGCAGGCAGGTGCCGGCGGGCAGGCGGCCGCCTTGAAAAACCTGCAGTCCAAGCTGCGGTCCGACCTTCGCCACCACCCGGTTGTGCTGGAGGAGCGGGCACGCCGGGCTAAGTCCGTTCAGCTTCGGATCGCCGATATGATCACCGCCTTCGCCGGGTCGATGAACTTCGTCTACCTTCACATCGCGGGGTTCACCCTCTGGATGCTGTTCATCGAGTCCAAACCATGGCCGACGCTGACACTGATCGTGTCGCTGGAAGCGATCTTCCTGTCCACGTTCGTGATGATCGGCCAGAACCGGCAGGCCGACTTCCAGCAGGCCAAGGCCGATCATGACTTCGTCGAGCAAGAACTGGAACTCAAGACCAACACCGAGCTGACCCGCGAGATTGACAGGCTCACCATCGAACTGCATCACCGGCTGATGGGTACGGCCAAGTAGCGGACTGGTGCGCCGTGACGGTAAGGAGGCGTTCGGTGACCGGGCGGCCGGTCGCCGCGGCAAGCCCCGCTGTCCGCGATTGGCGTTCGGTTGTCTTCGCCCCGCTCGGCGACGGCCAGCGCCGGCGGCGGGGATCGGATGGGGTCCGGCTGGCGGTCGCCATCCTCGCCACGGTGTGCGCGGTTCTTGCGGTGCAGTCCAATTCACGGCCCGAGGAGGTCATCGCCGGTGTGCTGAACTCGCCGCCGCAGGGGCTGCGGTGGCTGGTTGCCGTCTTCTGGATCGGCGGATCGTTCGGGACGGTGGCGGTGCTGCTGCTGCTCGCCGCACTGCGGCGGCGCTGGGACGTGCTGCGGGATCTGGCGATCGCGGCCGGCGGGACACTGGCCGTGAGCGGGATCCTGGTCCTGATCCTGGGTACCGCTGGCGGGCGGCCGCACACGGTCTACTTTGCCGGTTACCACCTGAGCTTTCCGGTGCTCCACGTCGCCGTCGCGGTGGGTGTCGGCACCACCGGGCTGCCCTACCTTGCCCGGGGCGTCCAGCGGTTGATCGAGTCCGTCCTGGCGCTGGCCATCTTGGCTACCGTGGTCGCCGGTCAGGGCCTGCCGGTCAACGTACTCGGCAGCATGGCCATCGGCTGGGGGGTAACGGCCGCTTTGCACCTGGCCGTGGGTTCCCCGGCAGGGCTGCCATCCGGGGAGGAAGTCCGGGCCCTGCTCGGTACCGTCGGCGTTCAGCCTGTCTCGGTGGTCCCTGCACCGCACCAGAGCTGGGGTGCCGCGCACTACCTGGCGGACATGGGTGAGGGGGAGGCGCTGGCCGTGTCCTTCTACGGCCGGGACGCCACCGACGCTCAGCTGCTCACCAAGCTATGGCGTTTCGTCTTCTACCGTCACTCAGGTGCGGCGCTGGCGTTGACCCGGATCCAGCAGGTCGAGCACGAGTCGTCGATCACTCAGCTCGCCGCGCGGGCCGGTGCCCGCGTCCCCGAAGTCCTCATCGCTTCGACCCTCGGCCCCAGCCGCGACGCCGTGGTGATCACCCATGCCCCGGCCGGGCAGCCGCTCGCTGAGCTCGATCACCAGTGGGTCAGCGACGCGCACCTTGACGACCTGTTCGCCCAGATGACCAAGCTCCGGTCGGCCGCCATCTCCCACGGCGCGGTCAGCCCGCGGACCATCGTGGTCGACCCGGACCAGGAAACCGCCACCCTGGTCGATTTCCGGAACGGTACCTCGGCCGCCAGCGTGTTCGTCCTCGATCAGGACCTGGCCGGGGCCATGGCGTCGGCCGCCCTGGCCGCGGGGCCACAGCGCACCGCGGCGTCCGTGGTGCGGGTGGTGCCGCCTGGAGTCCTCGGCGGCGCGCTGGGCCATCTGCGGCGGGGCGGCCTCGACCCAGCGGTCAACCTGGGGCTCAAGGGCAACAAGGAACTGCTCGGCCAGGTCCGCACCCAGACGGCGCAGGCCGCCCGGATCAGCGTCCCCGGACTGGCCGAGCCGTACCGGATGAGCTGGAACCAGGTCCTGGTGGCGGTGGGCACGCTGATCGGTGGCTGGGCGCTGATCCTGACCCTGATCAACGCCGCCCATTCGTTCAGCACCATCCGCAGCGCCGAGTGGGGATGGGTGGTAGCCACCCTCATACTGTGCTCAGCAAGCTATTTCGGCACCGCCTGCTCCGACCTTGGCAGCGTCCCCGGTTCCCTGCCCTTCGGCCGGGCAGTCGGGCTGCAGCTCGCCAGCACGTTCACTCGCCTGGCCGGCGGGAACGCGGCCGTGGTTGCCACCGACCTGCGCTTTTTGCAGCAGCAGGGCTACAGCACCACAGCGGCGGTGACCTCCGGAGCGGTCGTCGGTGGAGCCGGCCTCATCGTGAAGCTGGCGTTGTTCCTCATCGCCATCCCCCTGGCCTGGCGCTCATTCCACTTCGGCAACAGCTTGCATCAGGGCGGCCACTCGAAGGTCTTGGTGCTGATCCTGGTGGCCGTCTGCCTGGTCGGCGCGACGATGGCCACCGTCCTGGCCATCCCCCGATGGCGCCGCCGGTTCACCGGCAAGCTGCGGCCCAAGCTCGCCACGGCCAGGGACAACTTCAAACAGCTCGCAGGACAGCCCAGCAAGATCACCCAGCTACTCGGCGGGCAGGTGCTCGCGCAACTCGTGGTGGCTCTGGCTCTCGGCGCAGCGCTGCACGCTTTTGGCGCGCACCTGTCGCTGGCCGGCCTCATCATCGCGGTCACCACGGCCGGCGTCCTGGCCTCAGCGTCCCCGGCCGGAGGAGGCATGGGCGTGGCCGAGGCCGGCCTCATCCTGGCGCTCACCGCCGGTGGCATCGCCAAGACCGACGCGACGGCGGCGGTGTTCGTCCAGCGCCTCTTCTCCGCGTACCTCCCGCCTATCGCCGGCTGGTTCACCCTCATGTGGATGCGCAGACGGGAGTACCTGTGACCCTGCCGCTCAGGCCATTCCAGAGGCGCTGAGCGGGTTGTATCCCGGTGTGCGGAACAGATCCTGGAGCTGGCGGCGGCGGATGCCGATATTGCTGCCCTCGATGACCGGGTAGGCGAGGGCCTCGGACAGGTAAGGCATCAGCGGGAAGTTGCTGTCGTAGGCCTGGACGCCGACAACGTTCATGAGCCGGTTGATAACCTCGACTCCCATCTCCGAGCCGAAGATCTTCGCGTGCAGGGCCAGTTCCGGGCCCGCTGGATCCTGCGCGATCACGGCATCAAGCGCACGCCAGGCGAGCAGCCTGACCGCCTCGATCCGGCTCTTTGCGTCCGCGAGGGCATCGGCCACGGACTGGTGCTCGATGATCGGCACCGCGCCGCCGCGTTTCTCGGTCAGCGCATAGCGATAGGCCACGTCGAACGCCTGCCGCATCGCCGCGACGGCGAAAATGCCGATCGAAGCGCCGCTGGCCCAGAACGCGTTGTAGGTGAGCTGGACGCCCTGCCCCTCGGCGCCCAGGATGTTCGACCGCGGCACGCGCACATCGTGCAGGCGGATCCGCGACGTCATGCAGCCTCGGAGGCCGACGAGGTCATAGTGCTCTTCGACCTCGATGTGACCGGCCAGGTGTTCGCGTTCCGCGACGATCAGCGACACCCCGCCGGGGGTGCGGCAGACGATCGTCATCACGTCCGGGCCGTTGCCATCCCAGCCGGCCAGATGGGAGGCCCACGCCTTGCGGCCGTTGACGACCCACGAATCACCGTCGGGCATCGCGGTCGTGCGCAGACCTGCCGCTGGCGGTGGCGCGGCGAAGTTGGCGGTACCCTCCGGTTCGCTGAACGCCATCGCGGCAACCGGAGCGCCGTGGCTGGCCAGGAACGGGGCGACGAAGCGCTGGACCTGCTCCGGCGTGCCGGCCTCGTAGACGGGCGCAAGCGCGAGGAGCGGCCCCGCCAACGAAATCACGAAGTCAGGGCTGTGGCAGGCCCACTCCTCGATGAGGATGCAGGCCTCGACCCCGCCGGCGGCGGCTCCGCCGAACGGCGCAGGTATGAGCCCCCTGAGGAATCCTGCGGCGACCGCTGTTTCGAATACCGGACGTGCCAGCAGGGCCCGCCTGAGCGGGTCGGGCTCCTTGCGGACCTCGGCGGCCAGCGGCCGCAGGTGCTCCTCCGCGAACTGACGGGCGCCGAGCTTCAGCTGCTCCTGCTCCGGGCTGAGACGAAACGAGACGGTCATGGAGGCTCCCATCGTTGGCGCGGCCGCGTGGTGTGCACAACGATGAACTGCCCCGAACCGGCGCCTGGCGAACTGGTCCGTTGCCAGAGCCAGCGACCGGCGCCGGCTAGGTCACCAACTGGTGGTTGCGGGTAAGCACCGCGATGACCAGGACGGCCACTACCGCGACAGTCGCCCCGACCTGCACCAGCGTCCGCTGGTTGCGCGGCGCGTAGGCATAGGCGGCCGTGAGCAGCCCGCCGGTGAGCAACCCGCCCACATGGGCCTGCCAGGCAATCCCGGCCACCGCGAAGCTGATCCCGAGGTTGAGCACGATCAGGAACACGATCGACCGGGTGTCCACGCGCAGCCGCCTGGCCACCACGAAATAGGCCCCGAACAGCCCGAAGATGGCGCCGGAGGCCCCCAGCCCCAGTTCGTTGACCGGCGCAAGCAGGTAGAACATCACCGAGCCGCCCAGCGCACTGAGCAGGTAAACCGCCAGGAACCGCAGCCGGCCAAGCAGATGTTCCAGCGCCGGGCCGACCAATATCAGTGCCCACATGTTGAAGATGATGTGCAGCGGGCCGAACCCGGACAGGCCCTGTTCGTGCAGGAACGCCGAGGTCAGCAGCCGGTAGTACTCGCCCTGGGCGACCCCGATCACCTGGTGGATGCTGGGATCGTAGGCGCTGCTGATCAGGGCCAGGTAGTCGACGATCTTCGGGTAGATCCACTCGACAAGGTAGAACGCCACGTTGAGCGCGACGAGCGTATAGGTGACGACCGCGCCCGACACGACGCGGCCGCCGAAAGCCCCGGTGGGCCGGCGGACCGTCTGGCCGCCCTCCTTGATGCAATCCACGCACTGCTGGCCGACCGGCGCCGATCTCAGGCATTCCGGGCACGCAGGCCGGCCACACCTGGTGCAAGACAGGTAGGTCTCCCGTCCCGCATGCCGGAAGCAGGTGGGCACACCCGAGCCGCTCCCGGCATCGGGGGCTTGCTGGGTGGCCATGAGCTATCCCGTGGATTCCTGGCTGTCGTCGCCGGTGATCTCCACCGACTCGATCACAACGTCGTTCGCGGGCCGGTCCCGGGAGTCTGTCTGGGCGTTGCTGATCTTGTCCACGATGTCGGCGCCCTGGACGACCTCGCCGAAGATCGTGTGCTTGCCGGTCAGCCACGGGGTGGGCACGGTCGTGATGAAGAACTGCGAGCCGTTGGTGCCTGGCCCGGCGTTCGCCATGGCGAGCAGGTACGGGCGGTTGAACGTCAGGTCGGGGTGGAACTCGTCACCGAACTTGTACCCGGGGCCGCCGGTGCCGGTGCCGAGCGGGTCCCCGCCCTGGATCATGAAGCCGGAGATCACCCGGTGGAAGACCGTCCCGTCGTAGAGCCTGTCCTTCGACGGCTGCCTGGTCCGCGGGTCGGTCCATTCGCGGGTGCCTTGCGACAGTTCGACGAAGTTCCGAACGGTCTCGGGAGCATGGTCGGGGAAGAGCCGCAGGACTATGTCGCCCTGGTTGGTCCGCAAGGTGGCGGTGAGCGTATTGGTCATGGCTGAATCCTGGCATGGCCCGGGTGCCGCCAGGGGCAGACCCTTTCATGATGGCGTTGCCTGAGCATACCCGCATATCGGGACCATGACGGCGAACCGCCCACCGGGGGGTTGAGCGCATCCGCGGGGGGAACTGAGCCAAGGCTGTGTTGGTGGGCTAGGGCACAATGCGGTTGTGCTGCTGCGTGAACTGGTCCAGACGTCGGAGGCGGTCGCGGCCACCTCCGGGCGCACCGCAAAGATCACGGAGATCGCCGGGCTGCTGCGCCGGGCCGGCTCCGGCGAGGTCCCGGTGGTGGTCGCCTTTCTCTCCGGGGAACTGCGGCAGCGCCAGATCGGCGTGGGATACGCGTCGCTGGGCGAACTGCTGGACGGGGCCGTGACCGGCGAGGGGCCGCTCACCGTTGCGGAGACCGACGCCGTGTTCGAGGCCGTGGGCCAGGTCGGCGGGGCGGGCGCGCAGGCCGAGCGCAGGCGGCTGCTGGCTGGCCTGTTCGGCCGGGCCAGCCAGACCGAGCGTGAGTTCCTTGTCCGGCTGCTCGCCGGTGAACTGCACCAGGGGGCGCTGGAAGGGGTGATGACCGAGGCCGTGGCCCGGGCGGCGGGCGTGCCCGCGGCGGAGGTCCGCCGGGCCCACCTGCTTGCCGGGTCGCTGCCGCTGGTCGCCCAGGCGGCACTGACCGCGGCCTGGCCGGCCGTCCCGGCCGCTGCCCCGCCCACGGAGGCCACCCCGGCCACGGAGGCCGTACCGGCCACGGTCCCGGAGCCCGACTCCGGGGCGGCACTGGCCGCGCTCCGAGCGTTCGGCCTGAAAGTGGGCCGGCCGCTGCGGCCGATGCTCGCGTCGTCCGCGGCCACCGTCGCCGACGCGTTCGCGCGCCTGTCGCCCGCGGTGGTCGAGTGGAAGATCGACGGGATCCGGATCCAGGTACACCGGATCGGGACCGATGTCGCCGTGTTCACCAGGACGCTCGACGACATCACCGTCCGGGTGCCCGAGATCACCGAGGCGGTGCTGGCCCTGGACGTGCGGGCGGCGGTGTTCGACGGGGAGGCCGTGGCGCTGGCCCCGGACGGCCGCCCGCGCCCGTTCCAGGTCACCGCGAGCCGCACCGGCAGTCAGATGGACGTCGCGCGCCAGCGCGCGGACACCCCGCTGACCCCGTTCTTCTTCGACCTGCTGCACCTGGACGGCACGGACCTGATCGACGAGCCCACGCACGTCAGGCAGGCCAGGCTGGCGGCAGTGATGCCCGCGCACCTGCTCGTCCCGCGCCTGGTCACCGAGGACATCGACGCCGCCGGTGCGTTCTTCGCCGACGCGGTCGGGCGCGGCCACGAAGGCGTCGTGGTCAAGTCGCCGGACGCCACGTACGCGGCAGGGCGGCGCGGCAGCGAGTGGATCAAGGTGAAGCCACGGCACACGCTCGACCTGGTGGTGCTCGCGGCCGAATGGGGCCACGGCCGGCGCCGCGGCTGGCTGTCCAACCTGCACCTGGGCGCGCGCGACCCCGCCACCGGCGGCCTGGTCATGCTCGGCAAGACGTTCAAGGGGCTCACCGACGAGATGCTCACCTGGCAGACCGAACGGCTGCTTGAACTGGCCGACCCGCCCGGCTCGGGCCCGGCCGGGGACCTCAAGAACGCCTACGGCGTGCAGCGGGTACGGCCGGAGTTGGTGGTGGAGATCGCGTTCGACGGGGTGCAGGGCAGCCCGCGCTACCCGGGCGGGGTGGCGCTGCGGTTCGCCCGCGTGCTACGGCACCGGCCGGACAAACCGGCCGCGGAAGCGGACACCATCGAATCGGTGCTCGCACTCTGGACCGGCGAGCAGCCGGATGCGGGCGACCCGGACTAGCCGGGCGGCCGGCCGGCGTCAGAGACCATCACTCGTGCCCCTGAGCCCCCTCACCAGGGCCGCCGTCGCAGCGGCATCCGCGCCATCGGCGCCGCCGGCCAGGCCGGTCAGCAGCAGCCGCGCGAGGAGCCTGGCGTCCTCGAACATGTCAAGTCCTGGCAGGTCACCGGCCGCGTACCAGCCGAACTGGTGCGCCGCCTCTGGCAGGCTGACCCCGGGTGGCGGCGTGCCGTCGGCCACGGCCACGTACAGGTGGTCGACGTGGACATGTGCCACGTCGAGGTGGTTGTCGGGCTTGACCTGGTACTCGGCGATCCACCAGGGCAGGGCGACCCGCCGGCCCCGGTAGCCGTCCGGCACCGGCGCGGCCGGCGGGCTGACCAGCGTGACCGCCAGGCCGGTCTCCTCGGCCACCTCCCGCAGCGCGGCCTCGGCGGAGGACTCCTCGGGCTCGACGTGACCGCCAGGAATCATCATCTTGTGCAGCCGGGGATGGCGGATCAGCCCGGTCCGCCATCCGTCGGTGAACCGGCGGAAGACGAAAACGCTCGATGTCAGGTGCTTCAGGGCCACCCGCCCATCCTGGCAGCCTGCGGCTTACGCTGGCCGGTTCAGCGCGGGCTGAGAAGCGGCGCGCAGAGCCCGGTCAGACCGGCGTGGCGTACTGGGACCTGGCGGGCCACCAACCCGGCCCGCCCGGGCAATCGCCCGACGGAGGGATCACCCGGCCCGCCTCAGCCAACTTTCCGCACGGTGCACGGGTCCCCCGGCCGGAGGTACCCGGATCGTCCCGCCGCGACCGTATGGCGCGGGAAGGCGGGCCTGGCTAGCGGCCCGTCCCCTGCCGTTGCGGGATCAGTTCGTACTCGGCCGGGTCCAGGCGGCGGGTGGCCCGGCGGAACCTGATCGTGGATCCCGGCCACAGCGTGGGGTTGAGCCCGGCGGCATTGAGGTACCAGCTCACGCAGCCGCCGGTGGTCCACACGGTGGACGCCATCCGCCGCTCGATGTCGTCGCACCAGGCCTGCTGAGCGCCTGGCCTGGTGTCCAGGGCGGCCACGCCGGTGCGGTCCAGCGTGGCGACGTAGTCGACGATGTAGTTGAGCTGGGACTCGATCATGTAGATCATCGAGTTGTGGCCGAGGCCCGTGTTCGGCCCGATGATCATGCACAGGTTCGGGAAGCCCGCGATCGTGGTGCCGCGTAGCGCCCGCATGTCACCGTTCCAGGACTGCGCCAGGCTCTGCCCGTCCACCCCGTGGATCCGCTCGGCGATCGGCGCGTCCACCGCGTGGAACCCGGTGGCCAGGATGATCGCGTCCACCTCGCAGGCGGTGCCGTCCTTCGCGGTCAGGGTGTTGCCGTCCACCTTGGCCAGCCCGGACGCGACCACCTGCACGTTCGGCCGGCGCAGCGCGGGATAGAAGTCGCTGGAGATCAGGATGCGCTTGCACCCCATGACGTAGTCCGGGGTCAGCTTGGCCCGCAGTTCGGCGTCGGGAACGGACCTGGCCAGGTTCCGCAGCGCCATCCGCTGGGCCGCCTTGAGGATCGCGGGCCGCTTGGTGAAGCCACCCACCAGCGACTCGCGGGAGATGTAGATGCCGAGCCGGGCCAGCCGCTGCGCCGCCGGGACCTGGCGGTACAGCCGCTTCTCGAACTCGGTGATGCGGCGGTCCCGGCGCGGCACGATCCAGGCGGGTGTGCGCTGGAACAGCACAAGGTGCTTCACCTCGGGCTGGATCTTGGGCACGATCTGGATCGCCGACGCCCCGGTCCCCACCACCGCGACCCGCTTGCCTTCGAGGCCGTAGGAGTGGTTCCACCGGGCCGAGTGGAAGATCTCGCCGGGGAAGTCGGCCAGCCCGGGGACATCGGGCAGGGACGGCTCGGACAGCGGCCCCGAGGCAGCAATCACGACGTCGGCGGTGAGCTCGCCGCGGTTGGTGAGCAGCCGCCAGCGCGCCGGGCCCGCGTCCCAGTCCGCCCGGAGCACCTCGGTTCCGAAGACCAGGTGCTCGCGCAGCCCGTGCTGGTCGGTGACGTCCTCCACGTACTGCCAGATTTCCGGCTGCCGGGAGAAGCTGTGTGACCACCCGGGGTTCGGCGCGAACGAGAACGAGTACAGGTGCGACGGCACGTCACAGGCGCAGCCGGGGTAGGTGTTGTCGCGCCAGGTGCCGCCGACCGCGGCGGCGCGTTCCAGGATGACGAAGCTGGTCACACCGGCCTGACGCAGCCGGATGCCCGCCCCGACCCCGCCCAGCCCGGCGCCGATGATGGCCACGCGGACGTGGCCCGGCAGCGGCGCGGCGGCCCCGGCGGCCGCCTCTTGCGCGGTTCCGGCCTCCTCCTGGTCCGGCCCCGCAGCGGGCCGCCCGGTGCGGAACGGCGGCGTGGAGATGCCGGTGACGCGGTACCGGTGCGACGGATCCGGCTCCGACAGCTCACACGGTGCCGAACCTTCGGCCGTGGTCAGCACGCCACTTGCCTTGCCCGAGCCGAGCAACTCGTCCAGGCCTTCATGCGCGTCGATACGCCCATACCAGTGGTAGCGGCCGTCGATGGGCTGGAAGTGGCCACGCAACCGCACCTGGACGTCGAACCGCGACCGGTCCACCTCCAGTACCGCGGCTCCCTCGTAGCCGTCTGAGTCGCCGAGCCCGGCCATCTGGCCTCCTTGCCGCTTGCCGATCCTGCCGCCTGCCATCGTGCCCGCGTGGGTCACCCCGGGGCCAGCCATGCGTCCGTGGGGGTCACGGCGTGCAACGGCGGGCGCGTCTGCGGGAACGGCTCGTCCGGGTTCACCACGATGCCGGCCTCGCGCAACATCCCGGAGATCGCCGCCCAGATGATCTGGGTAACGTACTCGACCACGGTGGCCCGGGTCATCGAGCGCCGCTGCAGCCACCAATCGCCGGTGCTCTGCACCAGGCCGGTCATGCCGTAAGCCCACGGCTCGGCGCCGCCGGAATCCAGCCCGTAGGCCCGCAGGTAGTCGCCGAGCACCGCGGTGAGCGCGGTCGCGATGAACTCCTTGTTCTGCTGTATGGAGTCTGGCCCGCTCCCGGAGTCGGCCCTACCCTCGCGGGCCAGCAGCCAGTAGAGGTTCGGGTGCTCGTCGATCACCGCGAAGTAGGCGCCGACCGCGTCCCGCACCCGGGACAGCGCCGGGCAGCCCGCCTGGATCGCCGGGAGCAGCCGGTCGAGCAGTATCTGGGAGCCGCGCTCGGCCAGCGCGTCCACCAGGGCCGATTTGTCCTGGAAGTACCGGTAGAGGACCGGCTTGGTGACCCCCGCCTCGGCGGCGACCGCGTCCATCGGCAGATCGGGGCCCTGGACCTCCAGGACCCGCAGCGCCGCGTCCACGAACTCACGCCGCCGGCGCGCCCGGTGGTCGCTCCACCGGTCCCTGCGGGCGTCGCCGCCCTTGACAGCCGCGCTCATGCAGATGATGATACCAAAGGTAACTGTTACTTCAAGTTACAGTTTGGCTGGAGGCGAGACCGGTGACGAAGACCAGCGAACTGCCCGCCAGGGCCAGCATGGACCAAGAGCGGGTTGCCGACCGCCTGCTGCGCTCGACCGCGGCCAGGTCCTACGACCCGGAACTCGACATCGACTGGTCCGCGCCGCCGGAGCCGGGCAAGATCTTCCTGCCCGAGCACCGCTCCACCCTGTACGGGACGCCGCCGTGGGACCGGCTCACCCCGGAGCAGCGGCGCGAACTCGGCAAGCACGAGGCCGCCAGCGTGGCCGGCTTCGGCATCTGGCTGGAGTGCATCCTGCTGCGCCTGCTGGCCAAGCTGGCCTACGAGGAGAACCCGGCCACCCGGCACGTGCAGTACGCGCTCGCCGAGATGGCCGAGGAGTGCCGGCACTCCACGATGTTCGCCCGGCTGATCGAGTGGATGGGCGTCCCTTACTACGGGCCGCCCCGCTACGTCCATGCTCTCGGACGGCTGCTGACCACCACCGCGCACGGCCCCGCCATGTGGGGCGCCATCCTGATCGGCGAGGAAATCACCGACCGCTACCAGCGGGAGATGGCCACCGACGACTCGATCCAGCCCATCATCCGGATGGTGAACAAGATCCACATTCTGGAGGAGGCCAGGCACATCGGGTTCGCCCGGGCCGAACTGACCCGCAGCGCGGCCAAGCTGTCCCTGGCCGAACTGCCCGTGCAGCGGGCGGTGCTCGGCCGGGTCGCGCTCATCGTGGCCAGGAACCTGATCAGCCCCGAGGTCTACCGCTCGGTGGGCCTGGACCCGGCGCAGGCACGCCGCGTCGCGCTGGCGAATCCCGCCCACCACGAGACCATCCGTTATGGCGGGGAGAAGATCGTGGCGTTCCTGCGCGAAGCCGGCATGATCGGCCCGCCAGCGACCCGCCTGTGGCGCAAGGCCCACATGATCGACTAGGACAGGTGGTTAGCCGACCGTGCGGCGCGAGCCTTGCTTGCCGTCCGGGCCGAGACCCCAGCTGATGATCCGGCGCGGATGAAGGCGGATGACCTCCGGGCTCATGTACGAGTTGGGCGGCTGCTGGCCGGTAAGCGCCTCTGCAGTGCCACGCACCTCGAAACAGCGCACGATCCACGGGTTGACCGACGCGATGTCGTCGACCACGAAGGCGGCCTTCCCGTTGGCCGCGATGTTGTGGAACTTGCGGGTGTTGCCGAGGTCCCGGCCGCGGATGAGGATTACCCCGGCCTCGGCGTCAATCTCGAACCCGACGGGGCTGTTCTGCAGCGTGCCGTCGGGGGCCTCCGTGGCCAGGCGCCCGAGGCGCTGGGACCGTAGGTACTCAAGCTCGGCTTCGGTGAACATCCTGCCAGTCAACCCCCTCGCCGGTGCCCCGGCAACCGCCGCTCCGGGCGCGCGGTTACGGTGTGACAGCCGGGCCGCGGCGGCGGATCAGCCCTTGCGCTGGGTGAAGCTGAACCAGTTGCCCGAGTCGTCCCTGATGACCGCTTCGACGCCGTAGGGGCGCACCGCCGGTTCCTGCACGAACTCGACGCCCAGGGCGGACAGGGCGGCGTAGTCACCGCGGCAGTCCGACGTCGCCATCACTCCCGGGCTCAGCGCCCCCTTGGCCACCAGCGCCCGGACCTGCTCCGCGGTCGCGGCGTCGAGCATCGAGTGCGCCGGGTCCATTAGCAGCAGTTCCTGGCCGGTGCTGCCCTGCGGGCGGACGGTCAGCCAGCGCATCCCGTTGTCCAGCTTGAAATCGGTGGTGAGCTCGCAGCCCAGCTTCTTGGTGTAGAACTCCTTGGCCGAGTCCTGGTTCAGCACCCAGACCGAGACGAACGACATGCCCATGATCATGGTGACTCCCTTGTTGATGCAGGTTGGCGAGACACCACGTTAGGGCTGAGCAGGGCCGGAACGCTTCTCCGAAATTGCGGACCTGCGCTCAGCCCGCGGGCGCCCCGTGGGCCGCCGGGGCGGGCTTGGACGGGGCGGGCTCGGGCGGGGCCGGCAAGCCGGTGCGCCACATGAGGACGAAGCATCCCGGGATGGGCGCGGGCCCGCCGCGGCGGGCGGCCTCCGCGCGGTACGCCGACGGGGACTGGCCCATCAGGCCGGAGAACCGCGCGCTGAACGATCCCAGGCTGGTGAAGCCGACCGTGTGACAGATCTCGGTGACCGAGAGGTTCACCGACCGCAGCAGTTCGCAGGCGCGCTCGACCCGCCGCCGGGTCCGGTAGGCCCCCGGCGTCTCCCCGTAGGCGGCACGGAAGGCCCTGATGAAGTGCGTCGTCGAGTAGCCGGCCGCGGCCGCCAGCGCGGGGATGCCCACCGCCTCGGCGTAGTCGCGGTCGATCCGGTCCCTGGCCTGGCGCAGCATCCGCAGGGCGGATTCGTCGGGCGCGGCGGTCACCGGGGCCGCCAGGTCAGCGCCGCTGCCAGAGCGTGACGACGATCCCCTTGAACCGCCGCTCGGCGACCCGCCGGAAATCCTGCTTGAGCGCGGCACTCTCCGCGCGCAGCAACGGGTCGGGCAGCCGCGCCGAGGGCACGTGGCCGATCACCCAGATCCGCTGGTAATCCAGCATGAGCGGATGCACGGCGGGGAACTGCTTGTCGCGGCCACGGAACGAGCCGGCCTGCTCCGGCGACTTGGCCATGCCGAAGTCCGTGGTCTTGGTGTAGTCCTCCGGGTAGCCCAGTTCCGCCTTGCGGAACAGGTTGCCGAAGAACATCACCCCGTCCCCCTGGCGCGCGTTCGCGCCCACGTACTCCGACGGGCCGCCGAAGTTGAACAGGCGGCTGGCCGGGGTGCGGATCCGGTGCTGCGGGCCCAGTTGCAGGACCAGCACGCACACGCAGACGGCGACGCCCGGCAGCCACAGCAGTCCCGGCCGGTCATTGAACCGGCCCGCCAGCCACCGCCCGGCGCGCCACAGTCCCGCGCCGGCCAGCATGGCCGCCCCGGCCGCGCCGTACAGGACATAGCGGTCCACGTACAACGGCCGTGCCACGAACGATTCGAGGATCAGCAACAGGGCGGGGGCCACCAGCAGCGGGGCGGCCACCGAAGGCAGCGAGACCCCCCCGAGCCACCAGGCGGGCGCCACCGGGGCGGCGGGCGGCGCCGAGGTGGCGGAGGCCGCACCGGCCGGCCCAACGCCGCCAGGCAGGACGGCGATGACCGCGCACGCGAGCAGCAGCACCGCGACCAGGGTGGCCGAACCGAAGTAGTCGTGGAACAGGACCCGCAGGGCGTTTACGCCCGGCCGGGGGATCCACGCGACGGCGCTGTCCTCCCGGACGCTGATCAGGATCAGCGGCACGACCAGGACGACGCTCACGGCGGCCGTGACCGCCCAGCGCCGCACGACAGCCATTCCGTACCTGGCGAGCAGCACCGTGACCGCGTGCGCCGCCAGCACCAGCAGCGCCATCTCGTTCAGGTAGCCGGCCACGACCACCAGCGCGCCGTAACCCAGCCACCACCGCATGACGCGCCGGCCGGCCGTCCCGGCCGCCTCGGCGCTCAGCGCGTGCACCAGCACCAGGGTGGCGGCCACCACGCAGGCGAGCACCATGGCGTAGGAACGCGCGGTCTGCGCGTAGAAGCTGATCATGGGGGTCAGGGCCATGACCAGGCCGGCGAACAGGCCCGCCCAGCCGGACCCGGTGAGCCGCCCGGTAAGGACCGCGACCAGTGCCACGGCGGCGGTCATCGCGGCCACCGAGGGGATCCGCAGCGCCGCCGGGCTGCTGCCCACGGCCACCCAGCCGTGCATGAGCAGGTAGTAGAGCCCGTGCACCGCGTCCTGGTTGTTCAGCAGGTGGGCCAGGTCGCGAAGGCTGAGCAGGGCGGCCCAGCGCGTGGCCACCTCGTCGTTGCCCATGGCCGAGTCCCGGGCCAGCCCCCACAGGCCGAGCACCACCATGACCAGTGCGGCGGCACCGGCCGGCGCATACCTGGCGGCCCGCGCCCGCCAGCCTCCGCGCCGCGGCACGCTCGTCCGGGCAGCCTGTTCAGGATGCGCTACGACATTGCCGGGCGGGTGTGCCCCGTCGGCCTGCGGACGTGCCGGCGCGGGCGTGCCCGCCGGCTCAGCCGGGGACGGCGCCTCGCCGCTGCGCCCGAGGGATGCCTGGCTCACGGCCCACCAGGCGGATCCCCAAGCGAGGCCTCGAAGGTCTCCCGCCATTGGGCCGGACCGGTGAACTCCGCCGCCGCGTCGCGGTACTCCCTGGCGAGCCTGGGCCAGTTCATCACCATCCGCAGATGCAGCGCGGCGCTGCGCCGGGCGAGTGCACGGAACTGCTTGCGGTCCCGCCGGTACCAGGAGGCGGTGGTGCCGTCGGGTGCCGACACCACGGCACTGTCCAGCTTGGACAGCACCCACCAGGCCGCGTCCTGGTAGGGCAGAGTCATCTGCGGCCGCTGGAACTTGCGCGGCTTGCGGAACTGGTGCAGCGTCCCGGTCGTGACCTTCGTCATCAGGTTGACCTTGTTGGTCGGCGTGGTGCTCGTCTTCAACTGGTCCGGCACCTTCCGCCGGGCGGGCGGGAAGTCCTCCAGGTCGGCGGACCCACGGGCGTCGGTGAACTGCTGGCGCAGCTCACGCAGGCTGGCCATCTTCGTGCCGAGGTCGCGGTGCAGGTGGCCGGGCCCGGACAGGACATCCTCGAGGGCCAGCATTCGCAGGGCCGCCGTGGAGTACTGCATCGACAGCAGGTTCTGCAACTGGCGTTCGCCGCTTTCGGCCATCAGCCGGCCGCCCCGCTTGAACGGCGAGTGCAGCAGCGCCACGATCACCCGGTTGCGTATGTGGTAGTACGCCTGCCAGTCCAGCGCGTCGTTCTTGTCCAGCCAGGGGATGTGCCACGCGGCCACCCCGGGCAGCGACACGGTCGGGTAGCCCTTGGCGCCCGCGCGCACCGCGTACTCGGCGTCGTCCCACTTGATGAAGGCCGGGATCGCCAGTCCCAGCTCCTTGATGATCTTCGTGGGGATCAGGCACATCCACCAGCCGTTGTAGTCGGCCTCGGCGCGGCGGTGCAGCCATGGGGTGTTCCGCAGGTTCCGGCGGCCGAAGTCGTGCCTGGCCTTGGTGTTCGGCGAGGATTCCCACCACCACTTGCGCGGGGCGATGGACTCGGCGAACGCGTGCAGCACCGACCGGTCGTAGAGGCTGAACATGTGGCCGCCGACGATCGTCGGCTTGCGCGCCAGGTCGGCGAACGTCGCCGCGCGCAGGATGCTCTCCGGCTCGAGGACGATGTCGTCGTCAAGGATGAGCAGGTAGTCGCTGTCCCCGGCGCGCACGGTCTCGTCCATGGACCGGGAGAAGCCGCCGGAGCCGCCGATGTTCCCCTGCTCGATGATCCGCAGCTTGTCGCCGAGCGCCTTGGCCGAGTCCCCGAAGTCCGGGTGGTCGGCCACGTGCCTGGTGCCCTGGTCGATCACGTACACCGTGTCGATCAGGTCGAGCACCTCCGGCGAGGCGCCCAGGGCGCGCAGGTGCCCCACCATGAAGTCGGTCCGGTTGAACGTGGTGAAGCCGAGGCTGAGCCGGCCAGGCGGGGCCGGCTCGGCCGGCACGGCCCACTCCGCCTGGATCACGGTGGTCCCGCGCGGGCCGGCCACGATGTCGAACCAGTACCAGCCGCCGTCGATGAACGGGCCCAGCGGCAGCACCCGCTCCACCGACTCCGGCTCGTCGGTCTCGATCTGAATCGTCTCGACCGGGAAGCTGTGCCCCTTGGCCGCGGAGCGGTACACGACGATCGTGCACTCGCCGGCCAGCCGGATCCGCAGCGTCACCGAGTCCACGGTCGTCCACCGGCGCCAGTAGCTGGCCGGGAACGCGTTGAAGTAGGTGCCGAACGAGACCCGGCCGCCCTCGCTGATCGCCGCGCTGCGCCGGGGCAGGATCTCCTCCGCCGGGTGGGCAGGCAGCCCGACGCCGAACCGGATGACCGACTGGGTCTCGCCGGTCGCCACGCCCATGGCCGTGGGGGCCGGGGGCGCCGGGTCGCGGCTGCCGAGCGATTCGGCGAGCAGTTCGGCGGCGAGTTCGGCGGCGCCGCGCTCGGGGTTGGTCTCCACGTACAGCGGGACGACGTCCAGGTCCGCGCCGGGGAACACCACCCGCTGCACGACCCGCATGCTGCGCCCGGCCGGTGCCGGGGCCGGGGCGCCCGCCGCGCCCTCCTTGTCGACCGGCGGCACGCCCGCCGTGGCGTCGTTAGTCATCGCCGCCCCCGAAGCTGCTCAGCGGCTGGTGGCCGGAGAAGAACGGCAGCACCCGGTTGTCGTACACGCTCAGCGCGGACCCGATGGCCATGTGCATGTCGAGGTACTTGTAGGTGCCCAGGCGCCCGCCGAAGATCACGCCGGGCTCGCGGGCCGCCATTTCCCGGTAAGCCAGCAGCCGTTCCCGGTCCTGCGGGGTGTTGATCGGGTAGTACGGCTCATCGCCGTGGTCGGCGAAGCGCGAGAACTCTCGCATGATCACTGTCTTGTCCTTCGGGTACCAGTCCCGCTCGGGGTGGAAGTGGCGGAACTCGTGGATGCGGGTGAACGGGATGTCGGAATCCGCGTAGTTCATCACGGGCGTTCCCTGGAAATCCCCGGTCGGCAGCACCTCAAGCTCGAAGTCAAGGGTGCGCCAGCCCAGGTCACCGGCAGCGTAGCCGAAATACTCATCCAGCGGGCCTGTGTACACGATCGGGACGTTTCCCAGCAGGTCGGCGCGGTGGCTGGCGAACTCGGTGCCCACCCGCACCTCGATGCGCGGGTGGTCAAGCATCCGCTCCAGCCAGGCCGTGTACCCGTTGACCGGCAGCCCCTCGAACGTGTCGTTGAAGTACCGGTTGTTGAACGTGTAGCGGACCGGGAGCCGGGTGATGACCTCCGCGGGCAGGTCCGCGGGGTCGGTCTGCCACTGCTTGAACGTGTAGCCGCGGAAGAACGCCTCGTACAGCGGCCGGCCGACCAGCGAGATGGCCTTCTGCTCGAGATTGGCCGCGGTGCCGGGCGGCACCTCGGCGGCCTGCTCGGCGATCAGCGCCCGCGCCTCGTCCGGGGACATCACGGTGCCGAAGTACTCGCAGATCGTGGCCAGGTTGATCGGCAGCGGGTACACCCGGCCCTTGTAGACCGAGAAGACCCGGTGCTGGTAGGAGGTGAAATCGGTGAACCGGTTGGCGTACTCCCAGACCCTTCTGTTCGAGGTGTGGAAAAGGTGCGCGCCGTACCGGTGTATCTCTATCCCGGTTTCCGGTTCCTTTTCGCTGTAGGCGTTCCCGCCGATGTGCGGCCTGCGCTCCAGGATCAGCACCCGCAGGCCCAGGTCCCTCGCGCAGTGTTCGGCGATGGTCAGCCCGAAGAAGCCGGATCCGACGATGACGAGGTCCGCGTTCACGGGCTCACCGGCAGACCAGAGGCGGAGTTGGTGGTCGCGCCGTTATCTGGCCCAGCGGCGTGGTCACCCTCCGCAGGCTCGGGCGGGTGCTCCGCCGTATGGCCGCCGCCACGGGAAAGGATCGGACGGTACACCGCGCGGCGCACCCACCAGGGGATCAGCCGGTAACCGCCGCGGACGACCACGTTACGCAGGTACTGCCCGGGTGTGGTGAAGCCGTTCTTCCTGAATTCACGCTGCAACCGCAGTTCGGAGCGCAGAAGCTGAGCGCCGCCGCGCCTTTTGAAGGCGGTCTCCCCGACCCGGTAGTAGACCAGGGGTTCGGCCACGTTGACCGCCCGCGCGCCGTTTTGCAGCATCCGGGCGAACAGCGCGTAGTCCTCCATGAGCTTCAGGTCCCCGTAACCGCCCGCCGCGCGCACGGCGCGCCGCCGGTACATGACCGTGGGGTGGTTGAACGGGTCGTGCATCCGCGCGTACCTGGCGATCTTCTCCGCGCCGGTGGGCGGCACCCGCTGCCCGACGATCTCGTCGGTGTCGCCGGAGAACTCAAGCAGCCCGGACCCGACGATGTCGGCGTCGGCCATCAGCGGCAGTTCCACCTCGAACCGGTGCGGCATGGCCACGTCGTCGGCGTCCATCCGGGCGACCACATCGTGCTGGCTCGCGGCCAGCCCGCGGTCAAGCGCGGGGCCCAGGCCGGCGTTGCGCGGCAGCGGGACGAACGTCACCGGCACGGGGCTGGTCGCGCACAGTTCATCGAGGCACTCGGCAAGCTCCGCCCGCACCGGCCCGTCCCGAACGATGATCACCTGGTCCGGGCGCACGGTCTGGTCGTGGACCGCGCTGCGGAACGCCCGGCGAAGGTAGTCGGGCCGGTCTCCGTCATAGACGGGGACCAGGAGCGAGAAGGGCTCATGCATAAGCAGAACTCGCCTTCCTTTGCTTATGAAATGCGCGCTGCAACGGGCGGGACCTGCGCAAGTGGCCCCGGGGCACGCTTGTAAAGCATAGGCGGCTTGTCGGCTGTGTGCAGGTTTGTGCGCAGGTACTCCCGTACAGCATTGGACGCCCCCTCTCCTACGATAGCTTGTGTGCTGATTCGCCCGAGTGGTCGCGGCCGCAGGTTATATTGCCTGGTCAGCCCCTTCGCCCGCACCATCACCCAGAATCGGAGGGGTACATCGGTTGGCAGCGCCGAGCACCGGACAGGCCAGGGTCTTCCTGCACATCGGGGAGCCCAAGACCGGCACGACCTTTATCCAGCAGGTGCTGTGGAGCAACCGCGCCGAACTGGCCGCCGAGGGCGTCGTGCTGCCCGGGCACCATCCCCAGGACCATTTCCGGGCCAGCCAGGACCTGCGCGGCATCGAGAAGCTGGCCTCCGACCCGGCGGGGTCCTGGACCGGCGAATGGGAGATCCTGGCCAGCCAGGCCAAGCAGCCGGGGAAGACGGCGGTCATCTCGCACGAACTGTTCTCCGCGGCCGACCCGGAGCAGGCCGCCACCGCGGTGCGCTCGCTCCGGCCTGCCCAGGTGCACGTCGTGCTGACCGTCCGTGACATGGCGACGCTGCTGCCCGCGGAGTGGCAGGAAACCGTCAAGCACCGCAACGCTCTCAGCTGGGAGGACTGGCTGGGCGACGTGATCGACCGGGAGTCCGCCGATGCCGACCGGCGCCAGTGGTGGTTCTGGCGGGTGCACGACACGCTGGCGATCTGCCGGCTGTGGGCGGAGCATGTGCCGCCGGAGCGGATCCACGTGGTCACCAATCCG
>Ga0207665_10000632_pt1 | contig 23648 bp, 22 predicted proteins | sample LARL112metaG_FD_184351 | JGI IMG/M metagenome (GOLD analysis project Ga0207665, IMG submission 184351) | Corn, switchgrass and miscanthus rhizosphere microbial communities from Kellogg Biological Station, Michigan, USA - LAR L11-2 metaG... | ecosystem: Host-associated > Plants > Roots >... | reverse complement strand
TCGAGCGTCCGGATGATCATCTCGGTGGATCCGACTACGTCCGCCTTCTCGACGACCTCGTACCGGCACTCGGGGTGCACCAGAATATTGATGCCGGGGACGCGGTTGCGCACCTCGTCGACGTTCTCCGGCGTGAACCGGCCGTGCACCGAGCAATGTCCCCGCCAGAGGATCATGGTCGCTGTCCGCAGCTGGTCGGCCGACAGGCCGCCGCCCGGACGGTGCGGGTCGAACACGACGCAGTCGGACAGGGACAGGCCCAGCTCGCGCACCGCCGTGTTGCGACCCAGGTGCTGGTCCGGCAGGAACAGCACCTTCTCCCCGCGCTGGAGCGCCCAGCGCAGCGCGCGTTCGGCATTCGACGACGTGCATACGGTTCCGCCATGGGCACCGGTAAACCCTTTGATGGCGGCCGTCGAGTTCATGTACGTGACCGGGACCGTGACGCTCGCAACACCAGCGTCGGTCAGCACGTCCCAGGCGTCGAGCACCTGCTGGTAGCCGGCCATGTCGGCCATCGAGCAGCCGGCGGCCAGGTCTGGCAGTACGACGGGCTGGCTGGGGGCGGTGAGGATGTCAGCCGATTCGGCCATGAAGTGCACGCCGCAGAAGACGATGTACTCGGCACCGGGTCGCGCCGCGGCTTCCCGAGCGAGCTTGAACGAGTCACCGGTCACATCGGCGAAGGCGATCACTTCGTCCCGCTGATAGTGGTGACCAAGTACGAATACCCGGTCGCCCAGAGCATTCTTGGCGGTCGTAGCGCGTTCGACCAGCCTCGGATCCGACGGTTCCGGCAATGCCCCCGGACAGTCGACGCCACGCTCGGACTGCAGGTCGCTACCCCTCCCGAGCAACAGCAGCGCATGTGACATTGCTTGGGGTTCGGTAAAGGTCACATAACCAATTTACGGGCGCCCGGTCGTCCGCGGCGCCCGCGTGATCAGATGGACAGCGCCCGTAGCCCAGCACCCGGAGCGCCGTTGACCCGACAACAGCCGCAACCATCAGAGCAACACGCGGCGCGACAGACTCCGCCCCGACCGATCGGCTGGGCGCTGCTGCCGCTGCGGGGCTTTCTCGCGGTCGTGTACCTGTATGCGGGCATCTCCAAGATCGCCGATTCTCGCTTCCTCGATCCGTCGTCGCCGGCGTCACTGCACGCGACGCTCGCTGCAGTGCGCAACGCCAGCCCGATTCGGTCCTTGCTCGGCCCCGTCGCGGACCACATCTTCGCTTTCGGCCTGTTGATCGCCTTCGCGGAGATCGCGGTCGGCATCGGCATCGCGCTCGGACTGCTCACCCGGGTCGCCGCGCTCGGTGGCATGGTGCTGGCCCTGTCGCTATGGCTGACCGTGAGTTGGGGCGCCGAACCTTGGTACACCAGCGCCGACCTGGTCTACCTGTTCGCCTTCACCCCGCTGCTCCTGGCTGGTGCCGGCGTGTGGTCGCTCGACGCCTGGCTGGACGCGATAAAGGCCCGTCGGCCCGACACGGGCGAGGACCGCTTCCGCCGGGCCGTCCTCATCGCCGGCGCCGCCGTCCTCGGCGGAGTGCTCGCGGCCGGAGCGACCCTGTTTCGTCGGTCGTCGAGTGCTCGCACCGCGGGGTCGTCAGCCTCTGGTGCCAGCACCACGCCGGGAGCGGCGCTGGCGACGACGTCTCAGGTGCCGGTCGGTGGCGGCAAGCAGACCACCGATCCGGTCACCGGGGACCCGACGTGGATATTGCAGCTCTCGGCCGGGCGGTACACCGCCTACGACGCGGTGTGCCCGCATCAAGGATGTCCCGTGACATTCGTCTCACCGTCCGACGGTTTCCACTGCCCGTGCCACGGCTCGACCTTCGCCGCCGACGGCTCCCTCATTAGTGGACCGGCTACGTCCGGACTGCATGCCATACCGATTCGGGTCGACGGAACGGAGATCCGCCGGGCCTGACCTCCGGTTCGGACCGGGCCGGGACGCGTAGCATGTAATGGCACGGCACACCTCCGGTCGCAGCGGCACATCGCTGTGACCTGACCCTTCCGAGGAGACCGATGACCGCCTCTCAGACGACTACTCCCGTCGAGCTGACCACTGCACCGGTGACGGAGGCCGTCTCGTTGACTGAGACAGCCGCGAGCAAGGTGCGCGCGCTGCTCGATCAGGAAGGTCGCGACGACCTGCGGCTGCGGGTTGCGGTGCAGCCGGGCGGCTGCTCAGGGCTGCAGTACCAGTTGTTCTTCGACGAGCGCGCCCTCGACGGTGACATCGAGGTCGAGCGGAGCGGTGTACCGCTGGTCGTCGACCGGATGAGCGCGCCTTACCTGATCGGCGCGACCATCGACTTCACGGACACGATCGAGCAGCAGGGCTTCACTATCGACAACCCGAACGCAAGCGGCGGCTGCGCCTGCGGTAACTCCTTCTGCGGCTAGTCGCGTCCGCACCGGTCGGGGCTTTCGAGAAGCGCCGGAGTTCGGAATCGTGGACGGATTGGGTACCGTGCCTGCCGTGCCCGTCCTCGTCAGCGGCTCGATCGCGACCGACCATTTGATGCACTTTCCTGGTCGGTTCTCCCAACAGCTGCTCGCCGACCAGCTCCACAAGGTGTCACTCTCGTTCCTGGTTGACGATCTCGTCGTGCGGCGGGGCGGCGTCGCTGCCAACATCGCGTTCGGCATGGCGCAACTCGGCGGAGCGCCGGTGCTGCTCGGTGCGGTTGGGGCGGACTTCGATGACTACCGCAGCTGGCTGACCCGCCACGGAGTCGACTGCCAATCGGTACACGTCTCCTCGATCCACCACACGGCCCGCTTCGTCTGCACGACCGACGAGGAGATGTGCCAGATCGCGTCCTTCTACGCGGGTGCGATGAGTGAGGCCCGCTTGATCGAGCTCGCCCCGGCGGTTGCCCGGACCGGCGCGGAGCTGGTGGTCATCAGCGCTGACGACCCGGCGGCCATGGTGCGGCACAGCAGCGAGTGCCGGGAACGCGGCTTCGCGTTCGCGGCGGATCCCTCGCAGCAGATTGCCCGCATGTCAGGGCGCGAGTTGGCTTCCCTCATCGACGGCGCCAGCCTGCTGTTCACGAACGAGTACGAGAAGAGCCTGCTCGAGTCGAAGACAGGACTTTCCGAGGCCGAGATCATGCAGCGGGTCGATGTGCGGGTGACAACCCTGGGTTCGCGCGGGGTCGAGATCACCGGCCGCGGCGTCGACCTCTTGCACGTGCCCATCGCCAAGGAGCACGCCAAGCTCGATCCCACCGGCGTAGGTGACGGGTTCCGGGCCGGATTCCTGACGGCGCGGTCCTGGGACCTGTCCTGGGAGCGGTCCGCCCAGGTCGGCAGCTTGCTCGCGACGCTCGTGCTCGAGACCGTCGGCCCCCAGGAGTACCAGGTACGGCGAGACGACTTCCTCAAGCGGCTCGACGAGTCCTACGGTCCGGACGCCGCCGCCGAGGTCCGCCCGCACCTGGCCTCGATCCGCTAGCACTCGATCGGCGCACGATCATCCGCACAACCCCTCGCCTCCTGCGTATTCTCGTCGCTTCCTGCGCATCGACGGTGCGATTGAGCGCGGTTGAGGTGCGGAGTTGCCCCACTGGTACCACACGTGCGCAGGATGCCACGGTTCGACCGGCTCCCATGATCCTGAGGCTCACGTGCGCGGGGCGTCTGGGTCGTGATCTTGGACGCTAGAGGCGAACGGGGTATACCGGCTCGGGAATGCTCGGCCGGATGCGCTTCTCGACGAAGATGCCGTGCCAGAGCAACAGCACGAGAAGCGTCCAGATCTTGCGCGAGTAGTCGTGCGGGCCGGTCCGGTGCTCGGCTAGCAGGCGGAGTGCCGTTCCGCGATCGATCAGGTCGTCGGCTTGCGACTCGGCGATGATGTCGCGCGCCCAGTCGTACATCACATCCTTGAGCCAGAACTTGATCGGCACCGGAAAGCCGAGCTTGTCCCGGTTGAGCACGTGCGGCGGCACGATGCCGGCCAATGCTCGTCGCAGCGCGTACTTCGTGGTGCCCTTGGTCAGCTTGAGGTCCGTCGGAACCGACGACGCCACCCGGAAGACCTCGATGTCGAGGAACGGCACGCGCAGCTCGAGCGAGTTGGCCATCGTCATCTTGTCCGCCTTGACGAGGATGTCGCCGCGCAGCCACGTGAACAAGTCGACGTATTGCATCCGGGTCGGCCCGTCGAGGTGCTCGGTCGCCGCGTACAGCGGCCGGGTCACGTCCAGATACGACGTCGCCGGGTCGAACCGGCGTACGACTTCGATCATCTCGTCCGGGCGGAAGATGCGCGCGTTGCCGTAGTACCGCTCCTCAATGCCGATCGACCCTCGCCGCAGCAGATCCTTGCCGCGCATTCCGGCTGGCAGGCGTTCGCTCACCGCGCCGAGACGACGCCGCACAACGGGCGGGATGTAGTCGAAAGCGCGAAGCGCAATCGCCTCGCGATAGATCTGATAGCCGCCGAACAGCTCGTCAGCCCCTTCGCCGGACAGCACGACCTTGACATGCTTGCGGGCTTCCCGGGCGATGAAGTACAGCGGCACCAATGCCGCGTCGGCCACCGGATCGTCGAGATACCAGACGATCAAGGGCAACGTGTCCATCATCTCCTGTGGGGTGACGACCTTGGTGATGTGCTCCACCCCGATCGCCGCGGCCGACTCGGCAGCCACGTCGATCTCCGAGTAACCCTCGCGCTCGAAACCAGTCGTGAACGTGAGCAGTTTGGGGTTGTGCCGTTTGGCGAGGGCGGCGATCGCAGTCGAGTCGATGCCACCGGACAAGAACGAGCCGACCGTGACATCCGCTCGCATGTGCTTGGCCACCGAGTCCTCGAGGACTTCGGTGATCTCGCGATACAGCTTTTCCGGTTCCGGGACCGATCTGATGCCGAAGTCGGGACGGAAGTACCGCCGAGTCTCCGGCTGTCCGCCCGGGCGAAGGGTGAAGTAGGTCCCCGACTCGATGCGCCGGATGCGGCTATGCAGTGACTCCGGCTCGGGCACGTACTGCAACGTGAGGTACTGCTGCAGGGCGGTGTGGTTGATGTCGTCAGCCACACTCGGTGCCGCTATGGCCAAGAGCGACTTCTTCTCGCTGGCGAAGAACGCCCCTCGCTCGTCGAGATACGAGTACATCGGCTTGATGCCGAACCAGTCCCGCGCGCCGAACAGTATCCGCTCCTGCGCGTCCCAGATGAGGAACGAGAACATTCCCCGAAGCTCACGAACGATCTTCTCGCCCAAGTAGTGGTAACCCGCGACGATCGCTTCGCCGTCGCCGTCCGTCTCGAAGGTCGCACCGAAGTCGCGGGCCAGCCGATCGCGCAGCTCCAGATAGTTGTAGACCTCGCCGTTGAAGATCAGGTGGTAGCGCCCCAGGTAGGGGAGGGGCTGGTGGCTCCGGTCGATGTCGATGATCGAGAGGCGGCGAAAACCGATGCATACGTCGCGGTCGCTCCACACGCCGCCTTCATCCGGGCCGCGATGTCGCATCTGGCTCAACGACGCCTCGATCGCCGTGACGCTACTTGCCGCGTCCTCGCCGGCAGAGACGAATCCGATCAGTCCGCACACATCGGCCAGTATTCCTGAGCGCTAGTGCCGACGGCGGACGGTATAGCTGGGTGTGCCGTCGTCCGCCGTCGCCCGCCCCACGAATTCGTGGTTCCGCATCTGACACCACGCCGCGATATCGGGGCCGGCGGCCGGATCGTCAGCTTCGACCGTGATCGTCGCTCCAATGGGCGTGTCGGATATCGCCCGCGCCAGGTCGATGATCGGTAGCGGGCATCGTCGGCCGCGGCAGTCGATGATCACGAGCGCTCGCCTTGGCTCACAGCCCGGTCGCGCCCAGCTCCGCGCGGACGTCGGCAACGACCGTGGGCAGGACGGCCAGGAACTGATCGATCTCAGCCTCGCTCGTCGCGTGGTGCAGCGACACGCGCACACTGCCGGACGTCAGTGCGCCCATCGCGACCAGCACATGTGACGGCGTGAGGGTGGACGAGGTGCACGACGATCCCGAGGACACGGCAAACCCGCGCCGGTCCAGCGCGGTAAGCAGCGCTTCCCCATCGACATACAGGCAGCTGAAAGTGACGATGTGCGGTAGCCGGTCGAGCGGGTCGCCCACCACCTGGACATCGGGAACAGTGGTCGCCACCGTCACTCGGATCCGGTCGACCAACGCCGCCAGGCGGGCCGCTTCAGCCTGTTGGGCCTGGATGGCGGCCCGCAGGCTGGCCGCCGCCGCCACGATCGCCACGACGTTGGGAACGCCCGGTACCCGGCGGCCTTCGCGGTCGTCCGGTGGCCACGGTGACACCCAGCGAACACCGGTCCGGATCACCAGCACGCCGACGCCGGCCGGACCACCCCAGTTGCGGGCATCGCCGGCGAGCACGGACCACCCGCGAGGAATCGGTGCGTGGCCAAGCGTTTGCGTCACATCGACGACGAGCGGCACCTGGGGGACCAGGTCCGCGATGCGAGTGACCGGCTGCGTCGTGCCGACCTCGTGGTTCGCCGCCTGCACCGCCGCAGCCGCGGCGGTGGATTCCTCGGCCGCCGCCGCGAACTCGATCGGGTCAACCCGGCCGTGGGCGTCGACACCTATCGATACGGCCTGTCCACCGCGCGCGGCATGCTGATCGGCGGCATGCAGGATCGCGGAATGCTCGACGGCGGTGTGCACGAACGTCGCACCGCCCCGGGAACGAAGCAGGCCGAGGACGGCCGTATGGAGCGCCTGCGTCCCGTTGGCCGGGAAGCTGACCTCGTCCGGACGGGCCCCGAGACACTCGGCGGTCAGCTCGCGGGCCGCCTCGAGCAGAAGTGCGGCCCGGCGACCGGCCGAATACAGTCGTCCGGGATCCGCCCAGCCGTCACCGAAGGCCGCGACGAGTGCCTCTCGCGCGACCGGGTGCAATGGCGCCCCCGACGCCGCGTCGAGGTAGGCCATCACGACACCACGCTAGTGGCCCACCTGCGCCGCAACCGCCGACCCCTCACCGCCGCGGCGTACCAAGTCCAGTACGCTCCCGACTGACGCAGGAAGACCTCTGGAGAGGCGGTCGGCCAGTGCAGCGCAGCCGGTGGGTTCGCGTCTCGTCGCGAGCGGCCCTCAGCGGCGCAGTGCTCCTGCTGCTCACCAGCTGCTCGACCTCGGACATCGAGAAAAGGATCCGCTGGGGCTGGCCTACCGGCGTCACCAAGCAGGCCGAGCGCATGCGCGTGCTGTGGTCCTGGTCCGGCGTTGTGGCCCTCGCGGTGGGTGTGCTCGTCTGGGGTCTGATCTTCTGGTGTTGCGGGCGGTACCACAAGCGCAACGACGAGATCCCTCGGCAGACCAAGTACAACCTGCCGATCGAGATCGTATATACCGTCGTGCCCTTGATGATCATCGCCGGGCTGTTCTTCTTCACCGTCCGGGTCGAGGACTTCGTCGATCGGCAGACGCCCAATCCGAATGTGACGGTTCAAGTCAACGCCTTCAAGTGGAATTGGCAATTCGAGTATCTGAAAGCCAACGGCACCGATCAGAACTATCCCGGGGTCTCACCGCCGCAGCCGCTGTCGACGGTTGGATCGTCAGGCGAGATCCCCATTCTCCTTATTCCGCGGGGACAGACCGTCCAGTTCGTCGAGCACTCCGAGGACGTGATCCATTCCTTCTGGGTGCCGGAGTTCCTGTTCAAGCGAGATGTCATTCCGTACGGCACGGATTCCACCACCCACGACAACCGCTTCGAGATCACGGCGACAACGAACGGGCATTTTGTCGGCCGATGTGCCGAGTTGTGTGGGACCTACCATTCGCAAATGAACTTCGAGGTACGGGTTGTCGACTCGGACAAGTTCACGTCCTACCTGAGCGCCCTGGCGCAGCTAGGTCCGACCGATCCAGCCCGTCAGTACAAGGCATTGGCGGCGATCGGCGAGGTGCCGGTCGCTACTACTACGCATCCGTTCAACACCGATCGCACGGCACGTAGCGCAAGCAACTAGTCAACGGGACATTGGGGAGCCGTCGTGAAGGTCGAGGCGCGCATCTTCCTCGTCGTCGCCGTGTTCTGCTGGGTGGTCGCGATCATGTACGGCATCTGGACCGACCAGTCAGCCGGCGGTGTCGAGCCGGTCGGGGTAGCCGCGTTGATCCTTTCCGGCGGTCTCATGGCCATCGCCGGATCGTTCTTCTGGTTCGTTTCCCGGCGCATCGACCCGCGTCCCGAGGACCGGCCCGATGCGGAGATCGCCGAGGGCGCGGGCGACCTCGGATTCTTCAGCCCCGGCAGTTATTGGCCGATTGGCATCGCCGGCGCGGCCACAGTTACCGGGGTGGCCTTGGCGTTCGTGCAGATCTGGCTGGTCGTCATCGGTGTCGTGGCGTTGGGATTCACTGTCGGCGGGCTGCTGTTCGAGTACTACGTCGGCGGCCGCCGTCCGCTCAGCTAGGCCGACCCGAGATCTGCTGCTTACCGTCGATCGGCGGCCTGATTCCGTTCTGGTGATCTGTCTGACCCGATTCTGGTCATGATCTTCGACCTACCGTCGCCCTGGAGCTGCCGCCCTGGAGCGATAAGTGTCCAAGACCACGACTGGCAAACTGCGTCAGTCAGTGAGCTGGCGCCGCTCGGCCTCCACCTCTTCCAGCTCGACGGCGATCTTGTCCCGTCGCTCGGCGGCGTCGGAGGCTTCCTCAGATTCCTCCACCTCGGCCAGCTTCTCGGCGATCTCCGGTTTCTCCACGACTGGCCGGAAGAAGCCACGGGCGTGTCGCAACGCGCCCGTGCCGAGCTGGTTCATGCGCTTGGGCACGGACGCCCCGGCATAGTTGAGCTCGCCGTGACCGTGGTCGTCCACCGGGCCGAGCGGTTGATGCACCTCGATGAATTCCCCGGTGGGCAGGCGGCGAATGATCCCGGTCTCGACGCCGTGCTCGAGCACCTCTCGGTCGTGGCGTTGCAGGCCAAGGCAGATCCGGTACGTCAGCACATAGGCAAGCGGCGGCAGGATGATCAGCGCGACGCGCCCACCCCACGTCATGGCGTTCAGCGAGATATCGAACGCCGAGGCGACCAGGTCGTTGCCTCCCGAGATGAACAAAACGATGCAGAACGTCAGCGCCATCGCGCCGAGCGACGTCCGCACCGGCACGTCACGCGGCCGCTGTAACAGGTGGTGTTTCGCGCGGTCCTTCGTCAGCCGGGCCTCGATGAACGGGTACGCCAGGGCCAGGCCGATCAGGATCGTGGGCAGCACGACCGTAGGCCAGAAGACTGCCGGCACGGTATATCGGCCGAACAGGCCGTGGATCTCCCACGACGGGAACAGACGGGTCGAGCCGTCCAGCATGGCCATGTACCAGTCCGGCTGCGAACCGGAACTCACCTGGGCGGGGTTGTACGGGCCGAACAGCCAGATCGGGTTGATCTGCGCGAACCCGCCCAGCGCGGCCAGGACGCCGAAGACGATGAAGAAGAACCCACCCGCCTTGGCGGCGTAGATCGGGTAGACCCGTTCCCCGCTGACCGAGGATTCGGTCCGTCCGGCACCGGGGAACTGGGTGTGCTTCTGACGGACGATCAAGGCCAGATGCACCGTGATCAGGGCGAGCAGGATGGCCGGGATCAGCAGGACATGCACAATGTAGAGCCGGCCCACGATCGCCGTGCCCGGGAACTCTCCATCGAACACGGCGAACGACACCCATGATCCGATGATCGGTATCGACAACATGATCGCGTCCGCGATCCGCAGGCCGGTGCCGGAGAGCAGGTCGTCCGGGAGCGAGTAGCCGGCAAAACCTTCGATGACACCGAGGACGATGAGCGAGACGCCGATGATCCAGTTGAGCTCGCGAGGCTTGCGGAAGGCACCGGTGAAGAAAATCCGGCCCATGTGGATCAGCATGGCCGCAATGAACATCAGCGCGGCCCAGTGGTGGATCTGGCGGATCACCAGGCCGCCGCGGACGTCGAAGGAGATGTGGAGGGTCGAGGCGTACGCCTGCGACATCTCGACGCCTTGCAGCGGTTGGTAGGAGCCGTTGTAGCGCACCTCGCCCATGGCCGCGTCGAAGAAGAAGGTGAGGAATGTGCCGGTGAGCAGGAGCACGATGAACGAATAGAGCGCGATCTCGCCCATCATGAACGACCAGTGGTCGGGGAAGACCTTGTTCAGATAATGACGGGTCGGCCGGGCGACCTTCAGGCGCTCCTCGAACCACTCGCCGGTCTTGCCCAGCAGGGTCCGGGGCTGATTACGGCGCGACCTGGGCTCGCTCGCCGTCTCACGTTCTCGGGTCGCGGTCATGGGCGCTCCCAGTAAGCGGGGCCGATCGGCTCGACGAAGTCGTGCCGGCCCACGAAGTACTGTGTGCCGTCCACGACCTCGATCCCCAACGGTAGCTTGGGCAGGGGCCTTGTGGCAGGTCCGAACACTGGTTTGGCGTCTTGGAGCACCTCGAACTGCGATTGGTGGCATGGGCAGAGCAGGCGGGTGGTCTGCTGCTCGTACAAGGACGCCGGGCAACCCGCATGCGTGCAAATCTTGGAAAACGCCACGAAATCGCCCCAACCGAAGTCGGCCTGACCCTTGCGGGACTTGACCGACTGGTTCGGGCGCAAGCGGATGAGCAGGGTCGGCGTGTTGGCTGACGTGATACCACCCGGAACACCCGGGAACACAGTGGCCAATCCGCCCGCCTGGATATCGTTCGGGCTCACCCGCCGGCCGTCGGAGTAAATCACCGGCACGCCGTTCGGATACTTCTCGGGGGGCTGGCCCCAGAGGGTATGGGCCAGCTGGTTACCCGGCTTCTTGATCAACGCGCCGACCAGAGCCACGAGCGGAACGGTGGCGAGTGCACCTCCGGCCAGCGCCAGCGAGCCCACGAGCATCCGGCGACGCTGCAGGCCGGTGTCCTCGAACCCGACCGACAGCGTTGCCGCGGTCATGAGCTTTTCCTCGTCCGGCGAGGGCTCGTCGTCCCGCTCCTCGACCGCCTCTTCCTCCGGCATGAGCCACTTCGCCCACAGCACCGCGCCGAAGCCCAGCCCCAGCAGCATCAGGCCGAGCAGGCCGCCGAGCAACGGTGTGTAGAAGCGGAACCGCTGGCTGCCTTCTCCAGGCAGGTGATACACATACGGCCAAGCCACGAAGACGACGATGAACGCGACGCCCGCCAGCGCGGCGAGCCCGAACATGAACGAGACGCCTCGCTCGGCGCGTTTCTCCGCCTTCGTTCCTGGGATGGGATATCGCTCCCGGCGGTGAACGACGTGGACGCCTCCGGACTCGGCGCCGACCAGCATCGCCTCTTCGGGGCTCATCTCGCGCAATTCGTCGGGCCCGGGAACGTTCGCCGTCGAGTGAGTCATGAGGAGCTGTCCTCCGCGGAGCATCGCGGGGCCCGCACGGCCCGAGGAGGGCAGCCGAGGGCGGCGACGGGGTGCACAGTCATGACTTCGCCCCGATCCACATGATGATCAGGACGATGGCGCCGATGCCGGCTACCCAGATCACCAGGCCCTCGGACACCGGGCCGATGCGGCCGATCCCACTACCGCCGGGGTCGTTCGACTCCTTCAAGGTCTGGATGTAATCAATGATCGCGCGCTTCTCGTTGGGCGTGAGCTGGTTGTCGTTGAAGACCGGCATGTTCTCCGGGCCGGTGAGCATGGCGGTGAAGAGCTGAGTGTCGCTCGCGTGCTTGAGCGTGGGCGCCAGCTTGCCGGCCGACAGCGGCGCGCCCGCGCCAGAGAAGCCATGACAGGACGCGCAGTTCAGCCGGAACAGGTCGCCGCCTTGTCCGAGGCTGAGCGTGGTGTCGCGGAGGTTACCGGTCGGCGTTTCTGGCCCGCCGCCGTGCGCTTGCACAAAGGCCTCGAGCTGGCTGATCTGCTCATCGGTGAACTTGGCCTCCTTGCGCGTCATTTCGGCGCCCTGACCCGGTGCCGGCATCCGACCTGTGCTCACCTGGAAGTACACGGCGGCGCCGCCCACGCCGATCAACGATGGGCCGCGTTGGTTGACACCTTGCAGGTTGTTGCCGTGGCAGGTGATGCAACTGGTCTCGTAGAGCTGTTGCCCAGCGGCGACGTCAGCGGCGGTGCTGGTTGCCGTATTCGCTCCCGACGAGCTTGCGAACAACGCGTACGCGCCGCCCATGCCGATCAGCGCGATCAGCAGCACCACGCCGCTCGCAAACCGGCGGCGCCAGACCGCACGGCGCGGGCGACGTCGAACGCCGAGCGAGGACGAGGCTCGATCACGCTGCGGAGCCTCCTGTGGGTCCGCACCCGTGGCCGAGATCGCCGGGTTGAAACCCAGCTCGTCGACGTCGAAGTCTTCCGTCACGGACGTCCCTTCTCGGTCGGCGGATGCGCTCTGATCAGCTATTCGCTGAAAGCGTGGTCAGCGTATGAGATAAATCGTCGTGAACAAGCCGATCCAAACCACGTCGACGAAATGCCAGTAGTACGACACCACGATGGCGGCCGTCGCCTGAGCCGGCGTGAACTTGCTCAGGGTGGTTCTTATGAGGAAATAGACGAACGCCAGCAAGCCGCAGATCACGTGGAGCCCGTGGAACCCCGTCGTGAGATAGAAGACCGATCCGTAACCCGTGGCCGAGATGGTGTTCCCGTCGTGGACCTGAATCCGGTACTCGTTCGCTTGGCCGAGAACGAAGATGAGGCCGAGCACAAAGCTGTAGGTGAACCAGCGACGCAGCTTGTATACGTCGCCCTTCTCAGCGGCGAATACGCCGTACTGGCAGGTGACACTCGACGCGATCAGGATGATCGTGAACGGCAGCGCGTAGGCGACGCTGAGCTTGATGTCTTTGCCGTCCGGGAGGGTCATCGGCCAGTCGTTCGCGTGCACGGATCGGATCGAGAAGTACATCGCGAACAGCCCGGCGAAAAACATCAACTCGCTCGACAGCCACACGATGGTCCCGACGCTGACGATGTTGGGCCGCGTCAGCGAATGCACCCGGCTCGAGTCGAAGCTCGACGCCGTGCTGGTCGAGGTCACCATCGCATTATGTCCCGCCCGAGAGGGTCCGGCGCAGCGGGGTCACTCGTGTCGCGCACCGGTCGCGACGACGTCGGAACCGCGCGCGGGCGCGGGTCAACCCGCCGATACGATGCGCCGCATGAGCGCGCCCGCGGCGGACACCGTCATCGTGCTGCTGTACAGCAATTCGGCCCAGGTTCGGGCGCAGGTGCGTACCGCGGTCGGCCGCCGTCCAGCCCCGGATTCCCCCCGCATCGACTGGCTGGAATGCGCGACCAACGCTGAGCTCGTCGAGCAGATGGACCTCGGCGGCCTTGATCTCGCGATAGTCGACGGTGAGGCTCAGCCGACTGGCGGAATGGGACTCGCCCGGCAGTTCAAGTACGAGATCGACGACTGCCCGCCGATCATCGTTCTCATAGCTCGCCCACAAGACGGCTGGCTCGCGAGCTGGTCACTCGCCGACGCGGTGATAAGCCAGCCGTTGGACCCGGTGACGGCCGCGCAGGTGGTAGCCGACCAGTTGCGGCGCCACCTCCAAGGCATCCCTGTCGTGCGTTGAGCGACAACCCGGCCATACGTAGCTGGCCTGCCCTGCTCTCGGCCTTGATGCGCCGGGAATCCCTGGACGCAGCCGCGACGGCGTGGGCAATGGACGAGATCATGGCTGGTCAGGCGACTCCGGCCCAGCTGGCCGGGTTCGCCGTCCTGCTGCGTGCGAAAGGCGAGACGTCGGCCGAGCTCGAAGGACTGGTGGCGACGATGCTCGCGCGCGCGGCGCCCGTTGTGGTCGCCGGTCGGGCCGTGGATCTAGTGGGCACTGGGGGCGATCAGGCCCATACCGCCAACATCTCGACGATGGCGGCCATTGTGGTGGCCGGGTCGGGCCGCACGGTCGTCAAGCATGGCAACCGCGCCGCCTCGTCCGCCTGTGGGGCCGCAGACGTACTCGAAGAGCTCGGCGTCGCGATCGACCTGGACGGAGCCGGCGTCGCGGCCACCGTCGCAGGCGCGGGCATCGGATTCTGCTTCGCTCCCGTGTTTCACGCCGGGCTGCGTCACGCCGGAGCGCCTCGCCGCGAACTGGGCGTCCCGACCGTGTTCAACTTCGTGGGCCCGCTGACCAATCCGGCTCGTCCGCCGGCGTCGGCCATCGGGTGCGCGGACGCTCGCATGGCGACCGTCATGGCGGAGGTACTGGCCGCTCGAGGAGACACCGCTCTTGTCTTCCGCGGTGACGACGGTCTCGACGAGTTGACCACCACGACCACGTCGTCGGTGTGGGTGGCCACGCGCGGGGGCGTCGTGGCCCGGCCGGTCCACCCGAACGATCTGGGCTTAGCGCTTTCCCAGCCCGGCGCACTGCGCGGCGGTGATCGCGTCTTCAACGCCGGAGTGGTCCGTGACCTGCTCGCTGGGAAGCCCGGCCCCATCCGGGACGCGGTGCTGCTCAACGCGGCAGCGGGTATCGCCGCCTACGACGCCTTTCCGTGGCGTGGCGCGCCCGCGCCCGACGCCGGGACTGCTGCCGACGGGCTGGTCGACGCGTTAGCCGGTGGGCTTGTCGCGGCCCGGGCGGCGATCGACTCGGGCGCGGCCGGTCAGGCTCTCGACCGGTGGATCGAGCTCAGCCAGCAGCTGCGCGCTGGCTAGTAGTTCTGTCCTGATCGCTGGCGCGATTCCGCGGGAGCCCTGAGGTGGTTGTCGCGAGGCAAGGAACCTCGATGGCGGGACACGGGCTGGGTCAAGACGTCGCGGCCGCGGCCTACCGCGGCCGCTGCCGACAGCTGGATCAGTCGGCGCCGATGGAGAACGCGGCGTCCAGATCGTGACGCGAGTAGGCCCGGAAAGCGACATGGGTGGTGGTGTGCCGCACGCCAGGGACTCTGGACAGCCGACCGGCCACGACCTCGGCGATCCGGTCGAAGTCTGGCACCCGGACGATCGCGATCAGATCGACATCGCCGGCCACCGAATACACCTCGCTCACCCCGTCGAGATCGGCGATCTCCGCGGCGATGTCCGGGATCCGGTCGGGCTCGACCGAGATCATGACGATCGTGGTGATCATCGCCCGATCGTAGTGTTCCCGGCCCAGGCCCTCCCGGACCCGGACCCTCGGGTTCGGTCAGGTCCGCTCAGGCGGAGGCGCGGGCGGGGCGGGCCTCGATTCGCAACCGACGACGATCGGCGAAGGGGTCCGCGGCCCGGCGGACGGAGTCCGTTTCCAGGTATGAGCGGAACCCGCCGGCTCCGAAAGCCGGACAGGTCCACGGGCGAGAGCTCAGCACGAGACGAGTCCCCGGCTGCTCGAGCCACCTCAGCACGCACTCGGTCTCCTCGGCGAGGGCGGCCGGCAACGGGCCAGGTCGCAAGGTGTCGGGCAGCACCGCGTCCGCCGTCGCGAGCAATGCGTCGATAACCGTCCAGGGCGGTACGCCCACTTCCGCAACGCCCGCAGCCGCCAGCCTTCCGTACTTGATGACAGCCAGCTCCCAACCGCCACAACCATCGGGATGAGCGGCGACGAGTTCCTCGATGACCGTGAGCGACGCGATTCGCTGCATGCGGGCACAGGCCCGGACGACAGCGGCGATGCGGTCCCTGACGACCGCGGCGTGCTCGAAGCGTTCAGCCGCGGCCAGGCGAACCAACCGGGCGCGCAGCGGGTCGACCAGCGGCCGGACATCGCCGGACCAGGCGGCCCGAACGAGCTCGGCCAGGGCGGCGTAGGCCTCCGGCGATTGACCGCCCTCGCAGGGCGCGGAGCACCGCCCAATGCCGGCCAGGACACAGGCGGCCCGTACCGCGCGGCGCACGGACAACCGATCAGTGCATTGGCGCAGCGGCACCGCGTCATGAATCGCGTCGCGTACTGCCTCCGCTTGACGGACGGAGCGCAGTGGACCCAGATAGGCCGCGCCGTCGAGCCGGATCGCGTGCACTACGGACAGCCGGGGAAACGGCTCGTTGGTGAGCTTCAGCCAGACGGCCCGCTCGGGAAACTTCGACCGGCGGTTGTAGCGCGGCTTGTACGCGGCGATGAGCCGCAATTCCCGCACCTGGGCTTCGAGCGGGTGGGCGCACTCTATTGGGTCGACACGCTCGGCGAGTCCGACCATCTCGCCCATCCGACTGCGGGTCTCACTGGCCACGAAGTACTGGCGAACGCGGACCCGCAGGTTGCGGCTGGTCCCGACATAGAGAGGCGTGCCCTGCGCATCTCGGAACACGTAGACCCCGGGACCGGTCGGCAGGTCGTCGGCCAGGTGCCGTTTGCGGCGCTGCGCGTCGCTCACCTGCGCCGTGAACGCGCGCAGCTCAGGCAAAGACTGGACGCCCAGGTTGCCCAGCCGGCTCAGCAGCGCGTGCAGGACGTCGACGGTGGCGCGCGCGTCGGCCAGCGCCCGATGTACCGGCTGGGTCGTGGCGCGGAAGAACGTGGCCAGCGTTGCCAGCCGGCAGTCCGGAACCTCGTCGCGCGTCAGGACCCGACGGGCGAGGATCGCCGTGTCGACCACCGCGAAACCGGGCCAGCGCAGGCCACGTTCCTGGCAGGCCATCCGAAGAAAACCCACGTCGAACGGGGCATTGTGCGCGACAAGCACACTGCCCGCGGCGAACTCGAGGAAACTCGGGAGTACTACCGCAACCGCGGGAGCGCCGCAGACCATCGCATCGGTGATACCGGTAAGCACGCTCACGAACGGAGCGATCCCGACGCCCGGGTCGACCAACGTCTGAAACTCGCCGATCACCTCTCCGCCGCGAACCTTGACGGCGCCGATCTCGGTGATCCCGTCGTTGCCGGCCCGGCCGCCAGTCGTCTCCAGGTCGACGACCGTGAACGTCGTGTCTCGTAACGGCTCGTCGAGCTCGTCCAAGCTCATCTGCTCAAACCGACGACCCGCTGGAGCGGAGGTCATGGTCGAGCCGGTCACGTCCGGGACGCTAGGCGCGAGGTCTGACGAAATTGGCGAGGCGCGCGGACCAGCCGATTACCGTTGAGCTGATGGCCAAGACCGAGCAAGACGCCGCTGCGCCGGAGACTCCGGCGCAGCCGTTGCTCATCGAACCGGTACGGCAGCGGTTGATCAACGTGGCCTCCGAGGTGTTAGGCCGGATGCCCCCTGACGACGTGCCGCAACCGCTGCGTGGCATAGCCAGATTCACGCCCGGGAAGCGAGCCCGGCTTGGGGCAACGGCGCTCGCGGCGGCGCTGGACGCGGATGACGGGTTCCGGAGCCGGGTTGCCGATGTTGTCGAGGAGGCATCGACGCAGCTCGTTGACGCGCTGCGGTCCGGCGCCTCGACCGCGGCCTCCGACCCTCTCGACACCGCCGTGGTGGCCTACCTGATTCGTCCGGCCGGATGGCAGGCCGTGGTGGCCGAAGCGAGCGCGCAGTGGTCAGCCGAACACCTCGCCGCGGCGGACAACGCGCTGCGAGGCGAGATAGCGGCATTGCGGGATCAGGTTGCGACTCTCACGCGGCAGGCACGCAACGCCGCGGACCACGAGCGGGCGGCCGTGGCCGCCGCTCGGGAGTCGTCGGCGGCAGAGATCAGCGAGCTACGGGCGAGGATTCGAGGTTTGTCCACGCAGTTGCAAGCAGCCCAGCAGAGCATCGCCGAGTCGGAGCGAGCGGAGGAGGAGACCGACCGGCGCGGTGAGACCGAGATCGCCACGCGCGATGCCGAGCTCCGTCGTGCCCGTGGGCGCATCGCCGAGCTGGAGCGGATAGTCGAGGCCGCCCGCCACAACGCGCGGGTCGAACGTGATATCGACGAGGCCCGGCTGTGGCTCCTCGTCGACACGCTGACGGAAGCGGCGTCCGGGATCCGGCGCGAGCTGTCGTTGCCGCCGCCCACCCGGCGCCCCGCCGAAGGTGTCGCCGGCATCGCGGGAACCTTGCCCGACCGTCGCAACATCGACGATCCGGCGGCGCTCGACCGGCTGTTGGCGCTGCCCAATCCACATCTGATCGTGGATGGCTACAACGTGACCAAGGCCGGCTATCCGGACCTGCCCCTGTCCGACCAGCGGTCCCGGTTGATCGCTGGGTTAGCCGGACTGGGCGGTCAGGCCCGGGTGGAGATCACCCTCGCGTTCGATGGTGGCGAGCGCCCGCCCGTGGCGAAGGCAGCGCCTCGGGGCGTTCGAGTGCTCTTCAGTGCCGCCACCGAGACGGCAGACGACCTGATTCGAAGGTTGGTGTCGGCCGAACCTCATGGCCGGCCCATCGTCGTGGTGACATCGGACCAGCAGGTGCAGCACGACGTCCAGCGGTCGGGTGCGTGGGTTGTCCCGTCAGCGGTTTTGCTGCGCCGTCTCGGCCAGAGTTGACGACAGCTCACCCCGATTGCGCGAGAACTGTCAGACCGTTCTCCTAACCTGAGCCGGACGCTGCCTGCTGCAGTTCGAGGGTCAAGGCGAGGAGGATGCCGTGCTCATCGATTGCGAGACGTGCTCGGTACGCGGCATAGCGTGCGCGGATTGTGTGATTTCTGTTTTGCTGCAGACCCCCGACGTGCCGACTAATGCCATCGATTTGGACGAATCCGAACGAAATGCGGTGTCAGTGCTCGCGGCGTCGGGTCTGCTGCCACCGCTACGGCTCGTCCGTCCGCGTACACCACCAGAACACCAGGGGTCAGATCGCCGTCGCGACACCGCGTAACAAGAATTCTCCACATACATCCGGCGTGGCGTTGCCTCTTTCGTGAACCATCCCGTAACCTTTCCGAGACCTTCTCAGCTAGTCCGGTATCCACCGTGGATGCCACTGGGTTGGTTACCGCCGAATCGCACAGTTGGCCACGACGTTCCGTTCGAGCGGCGGGGCCAGCGAGCCGGGGACCCAAATGGTCCATGGGGTGAATCGGCGCGGTAGACCAGAGCATTCGGTATGCCGCGTTGTAGGGCTACTTCCGGCCCGAACCCGTCAGCTAACCCGGTAGGCGACCGAGGAAGAAGGAGTTCCGCCAGTCGTGGCGTCAACTCGTAATGCCGCGCGCCTCCGTGCAGTCATCATCGGAATCGTCGCCGCGGGGTCAGCGGCATTTCTGATCCCGACTATTGCGGCTGCCGTGCCGAGGGATCCGGCAACGGACACCATCGCTTCGGTCACTCAGCGACTCGACAACCTGTCCAAACAGAGCGAGTCCCTTGCCGAGAAGTACAACGGGGCGCAGATCACGCTCACGGCCCGGCAGAAGGCCGCGGGCAAGGCGCAAAGTGCGTTCCGGTCAGCGGCCGCGACCTATCAGACGGCGCGGGCGCAGCTCACGAATACCCTCAAGTCCCAGTACGAGGGCGCCCAGTTCAGTACCGCCGGCGCGTTGCTGACCAGCACGAATGAGGCCAATTACCTCGACAAAGTCGAGGCCTTGAACCTGCTCAACGCACACCGCAGCGCCGTCGTCGCGGAGTTGATCACGGCTCGGGCCAATGCCGACAAGGCTCAAGAAGCGGCCGCCGATGCACTGCATAAAGCGAAGTCGGTTCGTGACCTCGTGAGCAAGCAACGCGCCGACGTGGAGGCGCAAACCAAGAAATACACCGACTTGCTGGCGACATTGAACGCCCAGCAGCAGGAGCAGTACCGCGACCGTAACGCGCCAACCGCGGCCCAGTTGGTCACTACCCAAACAACCCAGGCACCCACGGCCCCCGCGCAGCCGGCCGCTCCGCCGGCTGTCGGCGGCGGCAGTGCCAAGGCGCAAATCGCGGTCGCCTACGCCCGAGCGCAACTTGGCAAGCCATACGTGTTCGCCGCGGCTGGCCCCGATGCCTTCGACTGCTCCGGATTGACGATGATGGCCTGGGCTGCGGCCGGCGTCTCGCTCCCGCACTTCGCGCCAACGCAGATGCAGTACGGATCAACGGTGCCGATCGATGTCTCGGCGATGCTGCCCGGCGACCTGATCTTCCTGTACCCGGATATCGGCCACGTGGAGATCTACGCCGGCAACGGGATGGCAATCTCGGCCCCCCAACCAGGAGACGTGGTGAAGTACGTCAGCGTCGCTTACGACATGCCGAACATCGTCGGCGTGCGACGCATCGCCTAAGTCTCACCTCCCCAGACCCCCTCGGGAGATTCGACCCCCGGCACCCCCCCCGGCCGGGGGCCGAATCTTGTCTGGACCAAGATCACCCGCCGTTGCCCCGCCCCGTTGAGCCATTGCCGGACTGGGGCTGCGATGCTCGAAGCCGTGCGCCGAACGCTCATCGTGACGAACGACTTTCCGCCTCGAGTAGGCGGAATCCAGTCGTTCGTACACTCCCTCGCGGTTCGGCAACCGGAGGGTTCGGTCGTCGTGTACGCATCCGATCACGCCGGCGCGGCCGCGTTCGATGCCGACCAGCCGTTCCCGGTGATCCGACACCCGACCGGCCTCCTGCTCCCGACGCCGAGTGCTCGCCGTCGCATCGTTGCCGCGCTGGTCGAACATCGCTGCACTGCCGTCTGGTTCGGAGCGGCCGCCCCGCTCGGCCTGCTGGCCCCATACTTGCGGCGCGCCGGCGCCGAACGCATCGTGGCGAGCACCCACGGCCACGAGGTCGGCTGGGTCAGGTTGCCGGTCGGCCGCCAGGCGATGCGCCGGATCGGGTCGCGCTGCGACATCGTGACCTATCTCGGCGAGTACACGCGCGGGCGCCTGGCCCGAGCGCTCGGAGCCGCCACCACGTTGCGGCGCCTGGCTCCGGGCGTCGACACCCAGTACTTCCACCCCGGGGTGGAGGGCAAGACGGTCCGAGCCCGCTACGGACTCGACGATCGAGCCGTCATCGTCTGCGTATCTCGTCTCGTCCCCCGCAAGGGCCAGGACGTTCTCATCCGGGCGCTTCCGCGGATTCGGCAGCAGGCTCCGGATGCCGCGTTGCTTCTTGTCGGGCGACCCAATCGGGCGCGCTTCTTGCGGTGGCTCCAACTGCTTGCCGGCCGTGAAGGTGTGGCTGATCATGTGATCTTCGCCGGCGGCGTTCCCGGCGACCAGCTGCCCGAGTACTACGCAGCGGGCGATGTCTTCGCCATGCCGTGTCGTACCCGCCGGCTCGGCCTGGACGTCGAGGGGCTTGGCATCGTCTACCTGGAAGCCTCCGCGGTCGCTCGACCGGTGATCGCCGGCGAGTCGGGGGGTGCGCCGGAGGCGGTTCGGGAGGGCGAGTCCGGGTACGTCGTCAACGGACGCGACCCGACTGCTGTGGCCGCCCACGTGGTCGGCATGCTGGGCGACGCGGCCGAACGGGATCGGCTGGGTCGGGCCGGCCGTCGATGGGTGGAACAGGCGTGGACGTGGGATGTCGCCGCCGCGCAGCTACAGGACCTCCTGCAAGGCTGATGTGATGCCCGGCATCCGGATTGCCGACGAGACCTGGGTCGCGGCCCCGCAACCAGCTATCGCAGCCGTGATCGGCGACGAGCTCAGGTGGCCGGCGTGGTGGCCCGACCTGCGGCTGGAGGTCACTGAGCGGCGTGGGCTGCTCGGCGTGCGATGGGCGGTCGCTGCGACCCATGCGGGTCTGGCGGCGACGGGAAGCATGGAGGTCTGGCTACTGGGCCGGCCCGACGGCGTCTTGCTCCACTACTTCCTTCGACTGGATCCGGTAAACCCGCAGGCGTCGGCTCGGCGCGTTCGGCGGGCGGGCGAGCGGCACCGGCGACACGCCCGACACGTCTGCTGGGCGATCAAGGACGAGTTGGAGGCAGGGCCGGGCCCAACGGTGCGCGACGGCAGATCGGGGCGGCGGTAGCCTCACCGCATGCCCGACGAGTCCACGAAGTCGATCACGATCAACGCCGGCGCTGCCGACGTCATGGCCGTTATCGCGGATTTCGGGAGCTATCCCGAATGGGCCGGGTCGATCAAGAGCACCGAAGTCCTTGCTACCGGTGCGGATGGGCGCGCGCTGCGGGTTCGCTTCGCGATCGATGCTGGTGTGTTCAAGGACACCTACGAGCTCGCTTATGTCTGGACTGACGATCGAAAGGTGGAATGGGATCTTGTCTCGGGCCAGATGCAGAAGGCGCAGCACGGCTCCTACACGCTCGACCCCAGCTCGGAGGGCACCGAGGTGACGTATTCGCTGAGCGTGGATCTCGCGATCCCGATGCTCGGCATGCTCAAGCGGAAGGCCGAGCGCGTGATCATGGACACGGCCCTGAAGGAGCTGAAGAAGCGCGTCGAGTCGGCCTGACGTGCGCATCATCCTGTTCACCGGCAAAGGCGGCGTCGGCAAGACGACCATCGCCGCCGCTACCGCAATTCGGCTCGCCGACCGCGGCGTCAAGACTGTCCTGTTGTCGACCGATGCTGCTCACTCGCTGGCTGACGCGCTCAACTGCCCACTGGGGGGTGAACCGGCCGAGGTCCATCCGAGCCTGTGGGCCGCACAGATCGACACCCAGCGACGCTTCGAGGTCGCCTGGCGGGACCTGCAGCGGTACTTGATCGACATCCTGGCGCGAGGGGGCGTGGACGCGATCGCGGCGGAGGAGCTCACCGTCCTCCCGGGCGTCGAGGAGGTCTTGGCCCTGCTCGCGGTCCGCGATCTGGCCGCGAGTGGTCAGTGGGACGCAGTTGTCGTCGATTGTGCGCCGACGGCCGAGACACTCCGGTTGCTTGCTCTGCCGGAAGCGCTCGGCTGGTACCTGCAGAAGGTGTTTCCGACTCATCGACGCCTGGCCCGAGGCATGCGGCCGCTCGCGGTCTTCCTCGGGCGCAGCGAGGCCATCCCGTCAGATGGCGTCTTCCAGGCGCTGCTCCAGCTCGCCGACGAGCTGGAGTCGGTGCGCGCGATGCTGGCCGATCCGACATTGACCACGGTGCGCCTCGTCCTCACTCCAGAGGCGGTTGTCACAGCCGAGGCCCGCCGCACGTTCACGGCCCTCGCCCTGTATGGCTACGCGGTCGACCTCATCATCGCCAACCGAGTGTTCCCGGCCGGCCGGGATGCGTTCCGCTCGGCTTGGACAGCCGCCCAGCGCCGCCAGCTGGAAATGGTGCGGCAGTCCTTTGCCGGGCTGCCGGTGCGGGAGGTCACCTACCGGCCGGACGAGCCAATCGGCACCGAAGCGTTGCGGGTCGTCGCGAGCGCGCTCTACGGCGACCTCCCCGGCGAAGACCCGGTCGACTACGGTCCGCCGAGCGAGCTGATGTCGGTGGACGCCGATGGTGACGGATATCTGCTGCGAATGTGGCTGCCGCTTGTCGCCGAGACGTCGGTGGACGCCGCTCGAGCAGGCGACGATCTGATCGTCACTGTCGGTCCGCACCGTCGGGTGCTGACGTTGCCGAGTGGGCTCCGCCGGTGCGAGATCGTGGGCGGTGAATTCGTCAACCGCGAGCTACGCATCCGGTTCCGGCCCGACCCGGCGGTATGGCGGCGAACGTGACGACGGGACCGAGCGGCGCCGAAGGAAAGGCCGCGTCCGACGCCGGACGACTGCTCGCCGATGCGGTACATGAGTGGGCCCGCGCGCGGTTCGGTGACGCGGATTCGGCGCACATCGCGACCGGCGCGCCCGAGTGCTCCTGGTGTCCTATCTGCCAGCTCATCGCCGCGCTACGGGGCGACCGGCCGGACGTGACCGACAAGCTTGCCGCTGCGG
>Ga0207665_10000631_pt1 | contig 23652 bp, 25 predicted proteins | sample LARL112metaG_FD_184351 | JGI IMG/M metagenome (GOLD analysis project Ga0207665, IMG submission 184351) | Corn, switchgrass and miscanthus rhizosphere microbial communities from Kellogg Biological Station, Michigan, USA - LAR L11-2 metaG... | ecosystem: Host-associated > Plants > Roots >... | reverse complement strand
CATCAATGTCGATCGGCTCTTCACGCTGACTTTTGCCGTCGGATCTGGTCTCGCCGCGCTCGGCGGCGGTCTTGCGATTCAGTTGCTTGGCCTCTCGCCAAGCTTTGCGGTGCTTTACCTGGTGCTGTTTCTGATCGTGGTGGCGGTGGGTGGCCTGGGCAGCCTGAAGGGAACGCTGCTCGCCGCGCTGGTGCTCGGCATATTCGACACTGGCGGGAAATATCTGCTGGCCGATGCGGGCGGCTTTTTCGTCTACGCGGTGACTGTCGTTGTTCTCCTCATAAAGCCTGCGGGGTTCTATGGCCGCGAGTGAGACCATTGGCGCTGCCGCGCGCGAACGCGCGACGGATTATCTGGCGAAGCGGCATCGCTTCCGCCTGGCCGAGGCGTTGCCATGGCTGATTGCCATTGCCGTCTTCTTCATTTTCCCCACGCGCTTGACCTTCGGCAGCCAGGTGCTGGTGATGGTGATGTTTGCGCTCTCGCTCGATCTGATCCTCGGGTATGCCGGGATCGTCACGCTCGGGCATGCGGCATTCTTCGGCGTCGGCGCCTACACGGTCGGGCTTGCCGCGGCACGGCTCGACTGGACGGAACCAATCAGCGGACTTTTCGCGGCTGCCATCGCTGCGGGACTGGTCGGCTTCGTCACCGGATGGTTCCTGCTGCGCTACCGCGGTCTGACTTTGCTCATGCTGACTTTGGCGACTGCAATTCTTTTGCAAGAAACCGGCAACTTGCGCTCCGATATCTCCGGTGGCTATGACGGATTGCCGGGGCTGACCTTCAAGCCGCTGCTCGGCATTTTCGACTACGACCTCTACGGGCACACTTATTACCTTTATGTGCTCGCCGTGCTTGCGGTCGTATTTTATCTCATTCGCCGGATCGTTTATTCGCCGTTCGGACAGGCGCTCACCGGGATTCGGGAGAACGTTCGGCGGATGCATGCGATCGGCTCGCCGGTGCATCGGCGATTGGTCACGGTCTACACTATCGCGGCGGCAATCGCAGGCGTCGCAGGTGCGCTTTTCACTCAGACAAATGCTTACGTGACGCTGACGGTTTTCGACTTCGACAATTCCGCAAAAGTGATGGTCATGCTGATCCTAGGCGGGACCGGCCGGCTTTACGGCGCGTTCGTCGGTGCGGCTGTGTACATGGTGCTCGAAGACTATTTTTCGAAATTGAGCCCGACCTTCTGGCAGTTCGGGATCGGCCTGATGCTGGTGCTGGCGGTGCTGTTTGCTCCGCGGGGCATTCTCGGCCTTTTTGAACGCGTGGGCAGCTACCTTGCCGAGAGGAAACGCTCGTGACGGCCGCGCTGCAGGTGGAGAAATTGAACCGTGCTTTCGGCGCCCTGCCGGTTACGCGCGACGTCGATCTCACGCTTGAGCGGGGCGCACGTCGGGCGCTGATCGGACCCAATGGGGCGGGGAAGACGACCCTGGTCAATTTGATCACCGGTGTGCTCAAGCCGCATTCCGGACGCGTTCTGCTCAATGGCGAAGACATCACCGCATCGAGTCAAGCGGCTCGCGCCCGACGCGGGCTCGCGCGCACATTCCAGATCAACCAGCTTTTCCGCGGTCTGACCGTGCTTGAAAATCTCTGCATGACCGTGGGCGAGCGCGACGGCCACTGCGATAACCTGTGGCGCTCGGCCGGCTCGAAACGCGAAGTCATCGACGAGGCCATCGGATATCTCGATTCTCTGCGACTGACCGACGATGCGCTCAAGCTCGTGCGCGAGCTGCCATATGGTCGTCAGCGCCTCGTGGAAATCGCGATTGCGCTCGCGCAAAAACCGCGCGTGCTCCTCCTCGATGAGCCGGCGGCAGGGGTGCCGTCTTCCGAAAGCCATCTCATTCTCGATGTGGTTGCGGCGCTCGATCCCGACATCGCCGTGCTCATCATCGAGCACGATATGGACGTCGTGTTCCGCTTTGCCAAAGAGATCACGGTGCTGGTGCAGGGTGCGGTCTTCACGCAAGGCACGCCCGACGAAATCATGAACAATGAGCAGGTGCGGGCGGTCTACCTCGGGCAGGAAGGTCACCGCGGGGGCCATCATGGCTGAACGCGTATTGGATCTCGATAACGTCCGCGCCGGCTATGGCGAAACCGTCGTGCTTGAGGACATTCGCCTTGCGCTCGCGCCCAGCGAGACCGTGTCCATTATCGGCCGTAATGGCGTGGGCAAGACCACCCTGCTGGCGACGATCATGGGCCACACCACCCTGCACAGTGGCCGCGTTTCGCTGCACGGAAAGGATATCTCAAGCCTCGCGACCTATCGGCGCGTCACGGCGGGGCTTGGCTACGTGCCGCAGGAGCGGGAGATTTTTCCCTCACTGACATTGCGCGAAAATCTCGAGGTTGCGGCGAGGCCGGGGACCTGGACGATGGAGACCGTCTACGAACTGTTTCCACGTCTCGCCGAGCGCGCCGAGAACCGCGGCAATCAATTGTCGGGCGGCGAGCAGCAGATGCTTGCGATTGGTCGCGCGTTGATCGGCAACCCGAGCGTTCTGCTGATGGACGAACCTTCAGAAGGCCTTGCACCTGTCATCGTCGAAGAATTGGCACGCGCGGTGAAGCGGCTTTCCCAGAGCAGCGGCCTGGCGATCATCCTGGTCGAACAAAACTCGCGTCTTGCCCTCGATATCGCGCCGCGCGCCCTGGTGATGGATCGTGGGCGGATCGTCTTTGACGGGCCAAGCGAAACGTTGCGCAACGATCCGGCCAAGCTCGAGCAGTTCATCGGGGTCGTAAAGGCATAAAAGCCCGAAGCTCGGCCGTTCGGCCGAAACGGGCGCTGTCCCACTCGCCAGTTCGTTCGCGCATGTTGACCATGCATTGCGTTCGCGCCGTCCGGCGTGCATAGAGCGCGCATGAAACGCAGCAGCAATCGCATTCTTACGACGCATGTCGGAAGCCTGATCCGCCCGCAATCCTTGCAGGAATTCCTGCGCAGCAAGCAGGCAGGAAAGCCATATGACGAAAATGCCTATCAGGAATGTCTGACGACCTCCGTTGCCGATGTCGTGCGTGACCAGGCTCAGGCCGGCATCGACGTCGTGAGCGATGGGGAATTCGGCAAATCTATCAGCTGGGCGCAATATGCGCTTGAACGGCTCTCCGGCTTCGAGCGCAGGCCGATCAAGCAGGACGCCAGCAATCCGTTCAAACGCGGCGCCGACCGCACCAAATTCGCCGAATTCTATGCCGAGCTCGATTCAAAAGAAGCCGTGTCGACAACGACCGAGGCCATTTGTGTCGGGCCGATTAAATATACCGGACAGGCGGAGCTGCAACGCGACATAGACAACTTAAAAGCCGCGTTGAAAGGCGTGAAAGTTGAGGAGGCATTTCTGCCGGTGGCCGCGCCGGCGAGCGTGATTCCCGATCGCAAGAACGAGTATTACAAGAGCGACAGCGAGTTGCAGGCAGCCATCGCCGAGGCGATGCGCACGGAATACAAGATGATCGTCGACGGTGGCTTTTTGCTGCAACTCGATGATGCGCGCAGCGCCGTGACGTTCGACAGGATGGTGCCGCCGGCAAGCTTTGCTGACTACCGCAGTTGGCTCGCGGATCAAGTCGATGTTCTCAATCACGCCATTAACGGGTTGCCGGCCGACCGTATCCGCTATCACGTCTGCTGGGGCAGCTGGCCTGGTCCGCACACCAGCGATGTACCCCTTAAGGACATCGTGGATCTGATCCTCAAGGTGAAGGTCGGGGCTTACGTGATCGAGGGGGCCAATCCACGCCACGAGCACGAGTGGCAGGTGTGGAAGAACGCAAAGCTTGCGCCCGGACAGGTCCTCATTCCGGGCGTCATCAGCCACGCGACCAATGTGGTCGAGCATCCCGAACTGGTCGCCGAACGCATTGTTCGGCTAGCCAAGTTTGTCGGACGTGAAAATGTGATTGCCGGCACGGACTGCGGTTTCGCGCAAGGGCCGTTCTATCGGCGCGTGCACCCCTCGGTCATGTGGGCCAAACTTGAAGCGCTCAGCGCCGGTGCCCGGCTTGCGAGCAAGGAACTCTGGTCATAGTCTCGGGTTCTCGTCAGCCGGAGCATCGATCATGAACGTCAACGCGCAGCCTGCGAGCGGATTAGCGATCCCATTCGATCACCATCGTCTCGATCGGCTGATGGAGGAGGCGGGGATCGATGTTGTGCTCGCGACCTCCAAGCACAATGTCCAGTATCTGCTTGGTGGCCATCGTGCCGATTTCTTCGACTACATGGATGCGACCGGTGTCACCCGCTATTTGCCGGTGTTTGTCTATGCGAAAGGCGCACCGGAAAAGGCCGCCTATATCGGTCACCGACTGGAAAAGTTCCAGCGCGAGGTGAAGCCGATGTGGACACCCGAAACCCAGACCAACACTTGGGGTTCGGTCGATGCGATGCAGAAGGCGGTCGACCATATTCGCAAGATCGGCCTCAAGCCGAAGCGTATCGCGGCCGAATTCGGATTCCTGCCTTACGATGCATCGCAGGTTCTGCGGGCGGCTTTTCCCGATGCGGAATGGGTCGACGCGCTTTTCGTGCTCGAACGCCAACGCGTCAAAAAATCGCCGAAAGAGCTTCAGCTGCTGAAATTCGCCTCGGAGGCAGTGATCGAATCCATGCAGGCGGTGATTGCAGCCAGCAAGCCCGGCATTACCAAGGCTGACGTGGTTGAGACGCTGCGCCGCGAGGAGACCAATCGCGGGCTGACCTTCGAATACTGCCTGATCACGGCCGGCACGAGCATGAATCGAGCACCTTCCGAACAGAAGTGGGAGAAGGGCGAGATCATGTCGATCGACTCGGGCGGAAACTATGAGGGTTACATCGGCGACGTTTGCCGCATGGCCATTCAGGGCGAGCCGGATGCCGAGCTCGACGATCTGCTTGGCGAGATCGAGAGCATTCAGCGCGCGGCGATGAAACCGATCCGCCCCGGGCTCATCGGCGGGGACATCTATGCTGCCGCTGCGCCGCTTGTGAAGAAATCGAAACACCACAACCACATGGAATTTCTGGCGCACGGCATGGGCATGGTGAGCCATGAGGCGCCACGGCTGACCGACCGTGGCCCAGTGCCTTATCCAGCCGAATACGCCGCCCAGCCTCTTGAATCGGGCATGGTGGTTTCAGTGGAAACCACGCTGATGCATCCCACGCGCGGGTTCATCAAGCTTGAGGATACGGTGGTCGTGACCGACCAAGGTCATGAGGTGTACGGCGAGGGCGCGCGGGGCTGGAACAGGGCTGGCGTCCGCTAACGCTTCCGACGCAATTATTGACGCGTCGCTTTGTCGACTTGCGCCGCCAGCGCCTTCAGTTTGTCCGAGACCCGGACCGGATAATCCTCGGCTTTCTCGAGCCGTCGGAGTGATTCAGGCATGCGCGCAAGTTCGCGGGTGGCACGCTCGCGGATCTGTGTCAGGGTCGGTGCGGCGTCAACTCGTTTGCCTTTGCGCATCACCGGCACGATCAGCGTCTCGCCCGCCTGGGTGTCGCTCTCGAGAGACAGAACATCGCCGCTCATCCGTCCGTCGGCCCCGTAGCTGCGCCAGACCTGTTTGCTTCCAGGCCAGGTGACTTTGCCTTCGGAAAGTTTACGCCGCGGTTCGCCGGCGTATTCCTGCAGCTTGTAGGCGCAATCAAGCGACGGCGCATCGATCGAGGCATCGAGATTGACGCCGATGCCATAGCCGTCGATGGGGGCCTTCGACGCCGTCATTGTTTGCAGCACATCTTCGTTGATGCCGCCGCTCACAACGATGATGACATCGGAGAGTCCACCCGCGTCGAGAATTGCACGGACCTTTTTCGCCATGGCGCCAAGGTCACCGCTGTCGATGCGCACGCCGCGAATATTGATGCCATCGGCTTTCAACTTAGGCGCCAGCTGCACGACCTTTCGCGCGCCGGCCTCGGTGTCGTAAGTGTCGATCAGCAGAACCACGCCCTCCGGGCGCGACCGTGCGAAATATTCGAAGGCGGTACTCTCGTCTCCATGAACCTGCACGAAGGAGTGCGCCATGGTCCCGACAATCGGAATGCCGTAGCGCTCGCCGGCAAGCACGTTGGCGGCATTGGTAAAGCCGGCGATGTAGCTGGCGCGTGCGGAGAACAGACCCGCCTCCGCACCGTGCGCCGTGCGCAAGCCGAAATCCGAGAGAATTTTTCCGGGAGCCGCAAGAACCATGCGTGCGGCTTTCGAGGCGATCATGGTCTGGAAGTGCATGATGTTGATCAAACGCGTCTCGACCAGCTGCGCTACCGGAAGAGGGGCTGTAATGCGCACGAGAGGTTCATTGGGAAAGCAGACCGTGCCTTCCGGAATGGCATGCACGTCACCGGTGAACCTGAATTCGGCAAGATAGTCGATCAGGTTGTCGCGAAACCGTCGGGTACTTTTCAGCCAATCGATTTCCGCGGCTGAAAAGCGCAGCGTCTCAAGGTAGGCGAGGGTATCCTCGAGCCCTGCCGCAAGCAGGAAATTGCGCCGCGCAGGTAGCCGCCGCACGAAGAATTCAAAAACGGCCGTCTTGGCCTCACCGCGATCCAGGTAGGCCTGGATCATATTGAGCTCATAAAGATCAGTGGCGAGCGGGCTGGTCGTCGGCGTCATGTCGACCCTTACGGACGAGTGTGGTTGCCGCTCTTTTGCCCGGCCTGTGAAGAAGGGTCAAATGCAGCATTGAGACTTGCGTAGATTTGACAAAATCAGCATCGTGCCACCGGGGGCGCAGCGCCTTTTTAACCGCACGGTTACGTCGCACCGGACTTCGTGGTCCGGTTTGCGGTCCTTCCACGCGATAGGGCTAATACGACCTGCCGGTGCACGGTGGAATTAAGACATGAAGTTGGATTTGAGTGACGTGACCCTGTGCGCAGCCGACAGCGCGAATCTTGCGCTGACCGCACGCGCCCTACAGCTATCGATGGAGCGATGCAAATTCGCCGAAGCCGTGCTTTTTTCGCACGAGCGACTGGATGGCGATTTTCGTACCGTCATCGGGCCAAAGTTCAGTCGAGCCAGCTATCAGGCGTTTCGTATAAAGCCACCGCCGACTGTCGAGACTCCCTTCGCCCTCTTTATCGAGTGGGATGGCTACGTGCTCGAGCCGCGAGCATGGGATCCGAGCTTCCGTGCGTATGATTATATCGGTGCCCGCTGGCCGGGCCCACTTCTCGGAGTGCCTGGACGAACTGTCGGCAACAGCGGATTTTGCCTGCAATCGAAAAAACTAAACGATGCGCTCGCCGATCCACGTTTCGCGCCGACCCCCGAGGACAATGTCGATGCGCTGGTTTGCGGCAAATATCGTCCGATCCTGGAGCAGGAATTCGGGATTCGGTTTGCGCCCGAACCGGTCGCCGATCGCTTTTCCTACGAATTGCTTCTTCCCGTCGTACCGACGTTCGGCTTTCACGGCCTGAGCAATATGTGGCGCTATATCGATGATGACAAAATGGTCGAGTTGATCGGGCACGTTGATCCATACGTTTTTCGCGCGCCGCAATTCGTCATTCTGATTTTGAATTACGCCTTGCAGTGCAAGTTTGCCATGGTCGAACAGCTGTATGTGCTTATGCGAAAACACGTTGGCCACGAGGACGCAGTGGCGGCGTTCCGGGTCGCCTTAAAGCAGCCTCACGCTAATGCGATCTTTGGATTGTGCGAACAGCTCACCGCCCTCGGCCGCGGCGAACAAGGGCAACGACCTTGACTCTGATGCGCATGGCGTTGACGGCGACAGCTTCACTGACAGACGCGACGTAGTGGTAAAAACATCCGCAAATCATAGGTGGCATGACTTGGCACGACAACTTCAAGTCTGCTAGAGGGGCGACTTAATCTCTAGTGAAAGGACTACCATGTCGATAAGACTCTCTGCTTGCTTTGCCTTTGTTGCTGCGTTTTTTGGTCTTGCCTTGACGGCAACGACGCCCGCTCACGCCTATGTCGAGGCGGGCTCGTTGAGCTGTCGGAGCCAAGGGCCGGCAGGCTTTGTCGTCGTATCGTCGCGCGTTTTCGATTGCGTTTTCGCGCCGGCCTCCGGCGCGCCGCCGCAGTACTATCGTGGCACTGTGAGCCGCTTCGGAGCTCAAATCGGCTTCACCAATGATGTTGCCCTGGGTTGGATCGTGCTTGCGGCGACTTCACGCCTTGGCCCGGGCGCGCTGGCCGGTGGTTACATCGGCGTTTCCGGTGGCGCGGCGATCGGCGTCGGTGTCGGCGCGAACGGTCTTGTCGGTGGACTCAACAACTCGTTCGCTCTCCAGCCGGTGAGCTTCGAGGGCCAGACCGGTCTCAACGTCGTCGCGACAGTGACGGGGCTCGATCTGCAGCCCGTTCGACCGGTCCGCCATCATCGCCGTCATCGCCGCTAAGGCATGCTTTGACAAAACAAGAACCCCGGGCTTGCCCGGGGTTTTTCATTTGCGCACGAGAGTCTGAAAACGACGATCTGTCAGATCGGTTCTTTGAAACGCGCGCACCATTTCGGCCGATATTTTTCCGCGACTTTCGGAGAGCAATTGATTCTGCACGACTCAGTCACGCAGTCCATCAGCTCACCGGGTGCTTCGTTCACTTCGGCAGGTGCCGCGGCGCTGGCAGCGGGAGAGAGATTGCTTCTGTTCGGGGATGCCTGCTGTGGAACTGCTGCCGGCCCCGGCTGGTTCGCCATTGGCACGGGCTTGGGTTCCTCCTGCTGGAACAAACCTCCCGACGTCGAACACCCTGCGAGAGCGAGCAGGAACAGCAGTTTGGCAAGCTGTCTCATTGACCTTTTCTCATCGTTGCCGTTACGCTCGACAAGCTGTGTGCGACATCTCTATGCTCGCACAGTGCGGACCAGAACGCCACCATTGCGACCATACGATGTCCGCTTTTGACGAGAACCCCGACGGCGACGATAGAGACGATAGAATAGTCGCGCTCAGGACACGTGCCATGCCCCGATTTGGAATACCTCGTCGCGATTTCGACGAGCAGGATACCAACGTTCTGAAAGTAAACTGGCGACGCGGTCTGCTGCGCGTGTGGTTGCTCCTGTCGGCCGCATGGATCATGGGCTGGATCGTTTACCTGATCATTTACGGGATCCAGAGTGGTTTCCAAAGCTCCGGTGATTTTCTCGCGATCCTGGTGCTGCTGATCGGTCCGCCCATCGCACTCCTCCTGTTCGGATTGGTCGCCGGCTGGGCATTCCGCGGTTTCAAGCCGGAATAGCGGCACTTCTTCAATGTTGGACCTCAGGCCAATCGAACCTGGAGCGGTTTCCTGTGAAGGTGCCGTGGGAGTTCAACCCGCTATCGAACATCAGGAACAGGGACACAACATGAGATTCCGACCATTGGGTCTGGCACTGGCGATTTCGATTTTTCCGATCGCCGCCAACGCACAGTTGACCATCGAGATGGCCAACATCCGCTGTGATCAATATCTCGCGATGCCGCCAGCGCAGTCGAGAGATTTTTCCTCGTGGATGAGCGGGTGGTTCAGCTATCAACTCGGCAAGACCACGATCGATCTTGTCACGCATCAGAAAAATATCGCGAACGTAAAAGCCTGGTGCCAATACCATCCGCAAGAAACCGTCATGTCCGGTCTGAAGAACGCGACTGGCCAGTAATAACGAAGCCCATTCCGGAGACTCATCATGACACGTATCATTTATTTCGTATCCGCGATTCTCATCGGTGCAGCCGCGATGCCTGCGTCCGCGCAGATCAACCTGGACATGAACAAGATCACCTGCGGTGACTGGCTTGGTTACGATCCGACAAGCCAGGAGTTCGTGCGGTTCTGGCTGAGCGGCTATTACAACGCCGCGCAGAACAGCAATGTGCTCGATATGAATCGTCTGCAGCGGAATTCGGCGAAGGTCGCGACCTATTGCAGGAAGCACAAATCGCAGTCGCTGCCGACCGCGATAAAGAATGCTGCGAGCTGACCGGTAGTTCGCATTCCGAAGACTGACGTCTTTTGGCCCGCCTGGGTCGCCCGAAGAGGGCGCCCGGCGGGCGGTATTTTGTGCAGCTGCGCCAATTCGTCCGGTGCATGGTATTGTGCCGGGCCCTTTTGGTATGACCAAGGCTTATTGCTCGCTGGACAGCACTAGGACGGACGATCCGGGGCCGCCCATGTTCAAGGATCTGCGTGCGGGAACAAAGTTTCTGATTTTGTGCGGCGTGTCCCTGGCGCTCACGAGCGTTGCGACCTATGCGCTTCTGGTTGAAAAGCAGATTGCGATAAGCTTCGTGCACAGCGAGCTCGTGGGCAGCAGGTATCTGGCCATGCTGCGCCCGATCTATCGGGCGGTTCTCGAAACACAGTTCGAGACAAATTCACGCAGCGGTCAAACCGCAATGTCTGCGCAGGCCGTGGCATCGCTTTCGGGCGCGGACAAAGCCACGGGATATCTGCAGATAGGGAGCGCCGTCGAAGCGCTCACGGCGTCGTTGCGTGAACTGGAAGGTGCCAATGCCGGGAGCGTTTCGAACGAGGCCTATCTGTCCGCGTTGAAGAATTTGCGGGAGATTGCCGCGCGCATCGGTGACGATTCGAAACTGATACTCGATCCGGTCCTTGACACATATCACGTGCAGAGTGTTGTGGTGACTCGGTTGCCGACGGCGCTCGAGCAGATCGGTCAAGCACAATTACTAACGAAAGCACAAACGGCCGCGGGCGATTCCGTCGACCGTATGGGGCGTCTCATTGCGCTTGAAACGCTGCTGCGGACAAGCACAGACGCGATCAAGAATGATCTGCGTGTCGCGCAACGCGGAAGTCCTGATGCCGTTTTGCAGGAGACGGTCGAACCGGCTGCGGCGAACTTTGCGACGAATACAAATGTCTTCCTTGATGCGTTGCGAGCATTCGTTCAGTCAGATGCGGGAGCGGACAGACCAGCCGCCTCGACATATGCTGCGGCGGTTAACGGCGCTCTCGATACCTGGGAGACCACACAGAAACGCCTCGATCAGCTTCTGATGCAACGCATAGACAGTTTGCGACGCCAGCGTCTGCTCAGTCTCTTGTTGATAGGAGGGCTCGGCCTGCTTGGGCTCCTCGTCGCATTCTTGACTTACCGGGACATGATCGTCCCGATCAAACGTCTCGCCGAACTTGCGAAAACGATTCGCGCCACCAAGAATTACGGCCTGCGCTTTGACTACGAGAGCCGCGATGAGATCGGCCGGCTGGGTGGGGCTTTCAATGAGATGCTGGGGGAACTCGCGGTTTCGCGTGAGCGCGAAATCATGAGTCAGGCAGAAGTTGCCCGTGTCTCACGGCTTGCAACCATGGGAGCGATGGTCGCCACCATCGCGCACGAGATCAGGCAACCGCTGGCGGCAGTCGTTGCCAATTCACACGCCGGCACCCGTTGGCTCGAAAAAGAACAACCCAATCTCGGCGAAGCGCGCGCCGCGCTTAAAAGCATCGGTGAGGACGGACACCGTGCGAACGAGGTGATCACCAGCATAAGCGCGATGTTCAAGAAGAATGCCAACAGGCGTGTTCCCGTCGACATCAATGAGCTCGTGAATGACGTGCTCAATCTGTCGCGTGGCGAATTGCGGTCGCGCAAGATTGCGCTCAGCACCAACCTGGCCGCCGGCCTGCCGGCCATTTCAGCAGACCCGGTCCAGCTACGCGAGGTGCTGCTCAATCTGATCATGAACGGCGCCGAGGCCATGAGCTCGACGTCGGAAAATCTGCGCGCCCTGGCGATTGCATCAAGGCTTGAGGCGGATGAAGTTACGATCACTGTCGAGGATTCCGGCGCGGGGATCGACACGAAGGACAGTGAGCAAATCTTCGAGGCATTCTTCACAACCAAGCCGACCGGGATGGGAATGGGACTTGCAATCTGTCGGTCGATTGTCGCGGCCCACAACGGGCGGCTCTGGGCTTCGCCCGGGACCTCACGTGGTACGGTTTTCTATGTTGTTCTGCCGCTCGATGCGGGAGAAACACGCACAGTCGCGCTGAGAAATACGGGACGCTATGTGAGCTAGCTCACAAGCATCTTGCGAGATGGAAGCAAAGATTGGGATGCAGAGGGCTGTCCGCCCGGAAGGTGAGCTGAACGGATGAAACGGGGAAATCTCTTCGCTGTTGTGGGAGCCTGCATCTGTGCAGCTTGTTTGATGCTGGTCGCGTTCCCTGACGCATCTGCGAGCGCTGATGATCCCCCCGGCCAGGGATGCCAGTCCGTGACGAAACAGGAATACGACAGCGCCAAGAAACAACGGCTCTTGCGGACCCGCTACAGCACGTATGTGCGGACAGGCGGAATAGGACGGCGTCGCTACTGGTATTGCAACGCGTGACGCTTCAATCGGTGCCCTGAACAAAGGTTCAAAGGATGGATGAGATCGGACTCGAACGAACGGATCAAATCGTTCTGCAGTTTGACGTCTGCGACGAAGCGCTGGAATCCGCCGCGCGCGCGTTTCGGGCCGATACGATCACCCAATGGATATGTACCGCGCTGTATTTCTGTCCCGGGCCGTAGCGACCTCTTACAAAATCCTACAATTCTCGTGTGACCGGTTTGCCACGCCGGCCCGCTTCGTAATTGCCTGAGTCATTTCGGTATTTTTCTGCCTCCGGACACTATCGTTTCTGGCCTATGTCAGGTCTGCGGTGGTGGTGAGTCGTTTGTCGAGAGTCAAGTCATGCGTAGAACATTGGTTGTTATCGCGATGGCATTGGCGCTCGCTGGATGTGCGAATGGAAGGCAAGACCGCGTCCTGGGCGGCGCGGTGATTGGTGGCGGTACCGGTGCCCTGATCGGCGGGCTGGCGGGCCGTACGGCGGGCGCTGCGGTTGCGGGTGGCCTGATTGGCGCCGTGGCAGGGGCAATAATCGCTGACGCCACGAGACCCGGATGGTGCTATTATTGGCGGAATCACCGCCGCCACTATGTACGTTGCTGATTCGGTTCGGACTGAAAAACCGCTTCCGTACACGATCGCGTGCCAGCAAAAGCTCCCAGAACAGTGCCAGTGCGACATAGCGAATGTGACTGAGTGCTATCCCCTATCCGACACTCGTCTAGGAGGAGAAACATGAAGGTCGCCGCACTTGCCGCTCTCGGTGTGCTCGTCGCATTTTCCGCCGGAGCTGCTCAACAGCAACGCCAACTCGTTTCGCCGGCAACCACGTGCGACAATGACGGTCATTGCAAGACAGCGAGTGCGGACGCGGCGCCGGCGGTTCACCGGATTCGCCCGAGAGCTCAAAAGACGGTAGCGACCGCCACACAACCATTGCCGCAACCGCGACCGTCACAGACGGACTCGCAATTGCAGCAAGATCAGCCGTCAGAACAGCAATCGCAGGAAACGCAGCAGGCTCAGCCGCAAGCGGAACAAGCTCAGGATCCGCAGCAAGCGAAGAAGGAGCCGCCGCCAGAACAGGCGCAACAGATACAGCAGGCGCAGCGACCGCAGCTGCAGTTACAGCAGGTGCATGCGCTTGATGCCAATGGGAACAAAGGCATCGTCATTTCTCACAAGACCGGCGCGCGTGCACGCGTCGGCGTCGCCTATGCTGCGCGCTTTCAGGCTTACATCGACGATCTGGAAAACAATCATGGCGCGCGCGTGCTGTTCATGAACGGCATTCGGCCAGGACGTTGCGCGCCCGCGAGCGAGCACCCGTGCGGAAAAGCTCTGGACGTGTGCCAGCGTCGGCGCGGCGTGGTCGACCCGCGCTGCAATCTGCCGGCGCGGGTCGCCCTTGGTCGTATTGCCTCCGTGCACGGCCTTTTCGAGGGTGGACGCTGGTGCAATTCGGACTACGGTCACGCGCAGGTCGGGGTTACCGCTGCTGCATGCGGGGATCGTTTCCGTATAGTGCAGCGCCAAAACAGCATTCCTGCGCTGCCTGGCCCGATTCTGTCCTCCGCAGGCCAATAGCTCCCGGCGGGGACCCGAGAATCGCTACCTTCGTATAGGTACCAGAGTCCTTTCGTTGGTGCGCACCACCCCATGTACAATTGGGGCACCGGCGCCCGTGCACCCATACTCCGCGCGCTTCAGGCAAGGAGATGCGGATGCGCATGCCAGTGTTGGGTTATTTCGTAGTCGTCGGGTCCGTGCTGCTCGGATTGCTGTATTGGGCGGGCGACAAGGGGGCCTCGGAGGGCTCGGCGTTCAAGACCTCGCAAACCGTCGGCATTCCGAAATCCTTCACGCCGCAAAAGTCGCAACAGCCGTTGCCGGAAGTCACGACGGTCAATTTTGCCGCCGACTATGACCAGCCGCAGCAAACGGCCGCGAAACCCGTCGAACCAAAACCGGCGAAGAGCGCCGAAAGTAAGCGCAAGGACAGGGTAACTGTCAGACAATGGCCGACGTGGAATCGGTACGTCGAATATCCGCACGACAATCTGAGCATTCACTAGAGAAGCCGCGATCAAATCGCCAGCGGGAACCGCACAAGTTCCCGCGCGGAACGATGCTTTGCGACAGGCGTTTTGCCTCCGAACACATTGAAGGAGGCGTTCATGCGCAAATGTTTCGCGCTTTCGGCTGGCTGCTTACTGGCGACTGCGCTCATTTCCGCCGCAGCTGCGGCGGATTGGCGTCAACCGTACATTTATCGTGAGACAAGCGGCAGCTGGACCAACGTGGAATATGACGATGGCACCTGCCACTACTACTATTCATTCAACTCGTACGACCAGAACATGAAGATCAACCGGTACGGCGATTGCTCGCACGTCGCGATCGGTCCCGATGGCGTTGCCAGGCCGGTGTTCATGGCGCCGGTTGTCGAACAGCGGGTGAGGGTGCGCTAGGCGCGTCTATTCGTCGCCCAGACTCACTCCTGCGCGCAGGAATTTCTGCGGATCGACCGGTTGGCCGTTGACGCGTGTTTCGTAGTGAAGATGCGGCCCGGTCGACAGACCGGTTGATCCGATACTGCCGACGATCTCGCCGATCCGCACCACTTGTCCGACCTTCACACTGATTTCGGACAGGTGGCCAAAGCGGGTCGCGAGCCCGTTGCCGTGGCTGATCTCGACCATGTTGCCGTAGCCGCGCTGTCGACCAGCGATCGTGACCTTGCCCGTCGCCGTCGCGCGTACGGGCTCACCGGTATCACCACGCAGGTCGATGCCGGTGTGGATTGCCATGCGCCTGAAGATCGGGTGTTTGCGCATTCCGAAGGGCGACGTCATGTCGGTCTCGCCGATCACGGGGCTTCCCAGCGGAACAGTCAGCACCGTTTGCTCGACGCGATCGATCTGCGCGTTGCTGGCATTGATGCGATTGAGCTGGGTTTCAAATGCGCTCGTATCCGTTTGTCCCGGCTTGACCGGAACGAAAGGCCCGCCAGTCGCTCCGGGGCCGGCCGCGCGGCTGCTTTTAACAACACCCAGGTCGGCGAGAATGGTCTGTATCCGGCGCGTACGCAGGTTGATGCGTTCCTCAAGATCGGACAGCGTTGCGGTCTGCTTTTGCTCGGCCTTGTCGAGCGACCGGGAGATGCGTGCCTGCCACTGGAGCAGCGCATTCACCCGCTGTTCGACCTGCTGCTGATCGAGAAGCTTTTGGCTCATGACGCGGTCGAGGCGCGACCGCAGTTCGGCGATACGGTCTTCGTAGCTGAGCTGCATTTCCGTCTGTTCGTCCATCAGACGCGTGACCATGTCGCGCTGAAACGCGAAATAGTAGACGACGGTTGCGACCAGCCATACGGCCGCGCCAATAAGGCCATATTTGAAGAAAGGCCTGCGCGCAGGTGGGGCGGCGCGTTTCGACGACCGGCTGCGTTCGCGGGATTTCCGCGGCTGACGGGACGATCGCTGACGCTCGGTTACCGAAGCAGATGGAGCCGACATCAACTCTCCGTGGCCGTGTTCAATCCTCTTGCGTGCTGGTGGCGATGACGCGGGTTGGGGTTTGAGCCGCATCGGTCTGCCGGACAAATTGGCTCATCGTCTGCGTGTGTGATCACGTAGGTGAGCCCACGTCATCGCCGACACCCCTATGACTGAGTCGCGTTCAAATGCCGGGGTAATATTACACGCAACGGCGAAGTATTTTGTATTTTTGTTCGTGCAACGAATCATTGACACGCAAGTATTGGCACGAATCACCAAAATCTTGTCGCTAAACAACAAGACAAGTCCGCTCTGATTCCACTAATCGAACGCAAAAATATCGCCAGCAAGTACTCCAGGATATCGGGCGCTTCGTTCTGCGTATTGCGTTCGATAGTTGCGGGGTCGTCGTTCGCTCACCCTGACGACCCCGTATTTTCTTAGACCAACCATGAGTAACGACCGGGAACTCGTTCTGGTAGCCGCCCGCAAAAGCCGTGGGTCGAATCACTGGGACAAAGACGACTACGACGTGCGGTGCGGGACCATCGAGGGGCCGGTCGTCGGGCGTATTTTCCGCTCGACCGTGGCACCGACAACGACGCCCTGGTTCTGGACGATCATCAAGCTGAAGCCGCTGAAGTCGACCGAACGTGGCTACGCCATCACGCGCGAAGCTGCGATGTCTGCATTGATGCAAGCGGTCACCGCAGCGCGATAGGGTCGAGGCCGCCGTTGGTCATCCTCTGAGAAGAGGAGGGCGGTTTCACGTGCGCTGTTTGCAGATTCTACATCCAGCCGTCATTTCACGACCTTAGGTTGGCCCTGTCGATAGGGGACCAACCATGCTTTCGCAAATTGCTACTGACCAGGCTATTCCGCAGCAACACAGCGCGGAGAGTGCCAGCGCCGCGGATTCTGGAATCGCCGCTGTCTGGCTGATCTTCTATCTCGTGGCGCTTGGGATCGCGCTCTCATCACCAGTGATGTCGGCCGCAATCGAATTTGCCGCGCTGATCGCGGAGTAGGAGCGCGCGGGATCGTCGCCACAATTTCATCCGGCGCAAAAAATTTTCAATTTAGAGTTTTTCTTGGCGAGATTTTCTTCGCAACGGTATCTCGCGCCAGCATGAAGGTGTCATCCAACCTTGGTGGCGCCGCGAGAGTCATTGAATGATCACTTTGCTCACATCGAAATAACATTATCGGAAAAGATATTTTTTACAGCTCGGAATAAACACCAAAATAAGGGGCGGCGTCATGAACAAATTCGCGCTCGGTCATTTCGACATCTTTGACAACATCCGTCAGCTCGACCTTGACGACCTCCAATCTTTTTTTGGGCATCATGGGAACGGCCACTCCCATCCTCCGAGTTCCCCGCAAAGTGAAGTTCAATTTCGGACGATCGACGGCTCCAACAACAATCTTGCAAATCCCACCATGAACCAGGCCGGCACCGACTTTGCGCGGGTCGGTCCGGCGAATTTCGCCGATGGAGTCAGTGAAATGACAGCGGGGCCGAACCCCCGCGAGATCAGCAACATTGTTGTCGCGCAGTCGAATACCGGAGAGGACGGCCCGCATCTGGTCAACGACAACGGTATCGCGCTGTCAGGCATGATGTACGCATGGGGTCAGTTCGTCGATCACGATCTCGATCTGGAAAAAGGCGGCACAACCACGGATATCTCGATCACAGTCCCGGCCAATGATCAGTTTCTGCCACCAGGCAGTACCATTCCCTTGACGCGAGTAGCCATTGATCCTGCGACCGGTGTTGATGGACATCCGGCGACCGCGATCAACACGATTACGGGTTGGCTCGATGGTTCACAGGTATACGGATCCGACGCCGCCACCGCGGCAAGCCTGCGGACAGCCGACGGCCATATGAAAACGTCCGCAGGAGATAACCTGCCGATTGATCCGCAATCCGGGATGTTCATGGCCGGCGACGTGCGGGCACAGGAGAACCCCGACCTGACGGCCTTGCAGACTCTGTTTGTGCGCGAACACAATTATCAGGTTGATCAGCTGGCGAAGGAACATCCGAACTGGAGCGGTGACAAGCTGTACGAGACGGCCAAAGCCATCACCACGGCTGAGATGGTCAACATCACCTATAGCGAGTTCCTGCCGCATCTGTTGGGCAAGGACGCGATTGACCCGTACCACGGCTATGATCCGACGGTGGACGCGCGGATCACCGAAGAGTTTGAGGGCGCCGCCTATCGCTTTGGTCACTCCATCGTCTCCGACGAAATCAGTGCCATCAGCAATACAGGTGCCTTCACGTCCGAGCAGACGCTGGCGGAATCGTTTTTCGAAAATCCGGCAGCTTTTGCGGCTACGGGCGCAGATGGCCTACTTCGGCACCTGTCTGGCGACCTGGCAAATCCGCTGGACACGCAGCTTGTCGATGGCTTGCGGAACCTGCTGGTTGATCCTCCGGATGGAATGGACCTCGCGGCCATCAATATCCAGCGCGGCCATGATCTCGGCTTGGGCACACTGAACCAGACCCGAGAGGCGCTGGGCCTGACGCCATACACCAGCTTCGATCAAATCAGCTCTGATCCGGCAACGGCCGCGGCGCTCGAGCAAGCCTATGGCACCGTCGATGCCATCGATCTGTGGACTGGTGGATTGGCTGAGGATCATGTTGCAGGTGGCGTCATCGGATCCACCTTCGGCAGGATCATCGGCGATCAGTTCACGGCCTTGCGTGACGGGGATCAGTATTATTTTGAGAACCAGGGTTTCGACAAGCAGACCCTCAATGAGATCAAGGGTACGACCCTGTCGGACTTGATCCTGCGCGACACTGATACCACCGCGATGCAAAGTGATGCTTTCGTCGCGACCGAGCGGCATAGCGGCACCGCGGGAGGGGTAGATCCGAACGGGGAAGAAGCTGCCGACGGCATGGCGCAGCTTGTGATCGGATCGCCGGGCAAGGATACCCTGAACGGCGGGAGCTTAAATGACACCTTGGTTGCGGCCGCCGGAAAACAGACAATGACTGGTGGTGACGGCGCCGACACATTCGTCGTTGGACAAGGTCGGATCAACGCGACGATTACTGACTTCACGCTCGGCGTCGACAAGCTTCAATTCGAGAACGCCGGCAAGTACGGCAACGATCTTCATGTCCGACGGGATCACGGCAACCTCGTTGTTACGGTTGGTGATGACAAAGTGGTGCTGCAGGGTGTCGACCCGCACCATATGAGCCCGCACGAACTTACGAATCTCCTTGTCTAGCGAGGCAACGGAACGGAATTGGCTGGCAGCTGAACTGGAGGCTCATCGCACGTCAGGATGATTGGCGCCACTACGTGAACCGGAAAGGATCGGTGGGGCAGAATGCGGTCTCTCGAAGGGGACGACCCGGTTGCCGTTCAGTTGCGCGCAAGCGCACGACGTTTGGCAGGCGTGGCTGTATTCAGCGGGGTAGTGAACCTGCTGACGCTTTCCGGTTCGATCTACATGCTGCAGGTTTATGATCGCGTCATCCCGAGCCGGAATATTGCCACCTTGCTCGGGCTCTCGGCGATCATTCTTGTTGCCTATTTGCTGCAGGGTTACTTCGACGCACTCCGCGGCCGGATGCTGGCCCGCATCGGCGCGCTGTTCGATGCCGAGTTGCAGCCGCAGATCTACTTCGCGCTGGTTTCGCTCCCATTGCGGGGGACAAAGCCGATCCTCGCGCAACAGCCGCTGCGGGATCTCGATCAAGTGCGGGCGTTTCTCTCCGGCAGCGGGCCAACGGCGTTTCTCGATATGCCGTGGGTTCCTCTGTTTCTAATTCCGCTGTTTCTCTTTCACCCGGTGATCGGTGTGGTTGCGACCTGCGGAGCAGGGGCGATCGTGGCGATGGCCCTGCTGACGGAATGGCAGGCGAGAGGGGCCACCAAGGTAACGACCGAGGGCAATGCGCAGCGCCAGGTGTTGTCGGACGCGCTGCGCCAGAACGCCGATGTTATCCGCGCTCTCGGCATGACCGGCCGTCTCGCGGAACGATGGTCGGCCACGAACGAGCATCATATTCATCACAACACGCGGCTTGCGGATGTCCATGCCAATCTGGGCGCCGCGGCCAAGGTGATGCGCTTCATCCTGCAATCTGCGGTACTCGGCGTCGGCGCCTACCTGGTTGTGATGGAACAGGCTTCGGGCGGCATCATGATCGCGTCCGCCATCGTGATGGGTCGCGCTCTCGCGCCGGTCGAAGTGGCTCTGTCGAACTGGAAACAGCTCGTAGCCGCGCGTGAAGGAATTGGCCGGCTTCGCGCCATTCTCAAGGTGACGGCCCCGCCGACGGCGCCGGCGGTTGTTCTGCAGCGCCCTCATCGCTCCCTGAAGGTCGAAGATCTCAGCGTCGTCATTCCCGGAACGCAAAAGACCGCCGTATCCCAGGTTTCGTTTGAGCTCAGGGGAGGCAACGGCCTTGCGCTGCTCGGGGCCAGTGCCGCGGGGAAATCATCGCTCGCCAAGGCGCTCGTGGGCGTCTGGCCAGCAGCCGCAGGCGCCGTGCGGCTCGACGGCGCGCCAATTGATCGATGGGATTTTGACGACCTCGGACGCTACGTCGGCTATTTGCCGCAGGACGTCGCGTTGTTCGACGGAACGGTCGCAACGAACATCGCGCGTTTCGACGAGGCGGCGACGTCGGAAGCAATTCTGGACGCGGCCCGAGTGGCCGGGGCGCATGACATGATCCTGCGCCTGCCCGATGGCTATGATACTCGGCTCGGCGAGCGGGGCACGGCGTTGTCGGCCGGGCAGCGACAACGGATCGGTCTCGCGCGGGCTGTATTCGGTCGGCCATTCCTCATCGTTCTCGATGAACCCAATGCCAATCTTGATGCGGACGGCGAGAATGCGCTCGTCAGCGCGATCGAAACCCTCCGCAACGAACAAAGCATCGTCATCGTCATTTCGCACCGGCCCAACGCTCTCGCGGCATTGAACATGGCCATGGTCGTTCATGGCGGACGGATGATCGCATTCGGCCCGCGCGAGGACGTTTTTGCGCGTGTCGCACGGTCGGCCGTTCGCGGAGCTGTTGCAAACCCGCGCGGCCGAGTCGCCCGCATGGCGGCGGGAGTGGTGCCATGAGTTATGTTTCTTCCCATGTTTCCTCTCATGTTTCCTCTCGTGGGCAAGACCGAAGCGCCCTTGATGATGACAACACCGTGTCGATCGACCAGCAGGAAGCCGCGCTTGTTTGGGAGTTGCGACGGCTGCAACGTTTTCTCGATGAGGAACGCGACCAGCAGCGGTTCACGCACGCAATCGATCTGCAACGCGAAGATCGGCCGCCAAAACGTCCACGTGCGCGGCAACGCCCACCTGCAAAGCAGCCCGACAGCAAAGTTGAGCGTCTTCTCGACAGGCTGGGTTTCAATCGCCGCAAGCCGGCGGCACGGCCGCGGCCGCTAAGCGATCCACCCGCAAAACGGCCCGTACACCATGAGGCAAAAGTGCTGGTTCATCCGGCGAGCGATCACGGGCGTCCGCCGCACACTCATAAGCCACCCGAGCTGGCACGGATCACCGCGCAAGATCGGATTGCAGGGTCGGCACCGGTGGAGCGCAAGGACGCGGTGCGGTCAGCTCTTGTGGTGGGGCAGGAGCTTGTCCGGTCGCATCTCACGTGGGAGAGCCTGCGCACAGGCTGTGCATTCCTGGTCGGTCGGGCGCCGCCTCTCGCACTGGACGGGCCCGAACCAACGCTGACCAGGAGATTGATGCGGGCTTTTGAAGGCGAACTCAGGATCGGACTTCGCGTGCTGATTATTGGCGTCGGCATCGTCGGCGGCTGGGCATGCCTTGTGCCGTTGTCGGGCGCGGTCGTTGTGCCAGGCACGCTGGTGGTTGAATCGGACGTCAAGAAAATCCAGCATCCCGCCGGCGGGGTCGTGGCGAATATTCCGGTTCGCGACGGAATGCACGTGAGTGCGGGTGACACCCTCTTGCGGCTCGACGAAACGCAATTGCGGGCGAACGCGCAGGTCCTGACGCAACAGCTCGACCAGACGCGTGTGCGGCTCGCCCGCCTGATGGCAGAGCGCGATGGCCTCGAGCAGCCGCAAATGCCGCACGATATGGCCGGTCGAACAGGCGACAGTGATCTCAGCCGGCTCTGGGCCTCGGAGATTTCGCTGTTCAACAGCCGCACGGCGACGCGTCGCAACGCCAAGGATCTCTTGCAAAGTCGCATCGGACAGCTCGGCGAACAGATTTCGGGGCTTGACGCTCAGGTCAAATCCAAAGCGGCGCAGCATGACCTGATTTCCGGTGAACTGGAGGGCGTGGATGGTCTTTTCCAGAAGGGCCTTGTGCCCTTAACGCGAAAAACATCCCTGCAACGCGAGGCTGCGCGCCTCGATGGCGAGCGCGGCCAGGTGGTGGCATCCATTGCCGAGGCAAAGTCGAAGATCAGCGAGGCGGAGCTGCAGGTCGTCAAAGTCGACCATGATTTTCGTACCGAGGTGATGAAGGATCTGCGCGAAGCCCAGGACAAGGAGGCCGAACTGGTCGAGAAGTCGACGGCGGCGCAGGATCTGCTCAAGCGGGTTGATCTGCGCGCGCCGAACAACGGAATCATCCATCAACTTTCGGTGCATACCATCGGTGGTGTGATTACGCCCGGCGAGGTCGTCATGGAGATCGTGCCGGAATCGGATGAGTTGCAGATCGAAGCGCGCCTCCCACCGCAGGAGGTCGACCACGTGCGCAACGGACAGCGTGCCTATATCCGGTTGTCAGCGTTCAATCAGCGCACGACGCCGCAGCTCGAAGGGGTGGTGTCCTACCTCTCGGCCGATCTCAATCACGACCGGCAGAAAAACCCGAATGCCGCGCCCTACTACACGGTACGCGTAACGCTTCCGCCGAGCGAGCGCCGGCGGCTCGGCGGCCTGGAGCTTGTTTCCGGCATGCCGGTCGAAGTTTTCCTGCAGACCGGCAGCCGCACGATGATGAGCTATCTGCTCAAGCCCATCACCGACCAGCTGCTGCGCACGTTCAATTAGTCGAGCGGGTCGAGGCGGACTCGTGCGCTTCCGTGGGTTTTGACTGAACGCGCTTCGGTGGAGGCAGAATCGTGTTTTCGTCGAAGACCGTTTTGATCAACGAGTTTTCCGAAAGATATTTATGATACTGCGTGACGACGGCTTTCGCCTCCTTCAGCGTCGCCAGCCTCCACTGGATCTCGAGATTTTCGTTGCCAGCGATGCTTTCGACGATCCTTCGTTCTTCGACCAGCAACTTGAATTCACTCGGCTGATCGGCATCACCATTGCCGTTCAGATTGGTTGCGAAGTCGATACGGCCGGTCGGAACCCAATCGCGTTTAACGACACCTTGGTAAGCCGTCTTCTTCCAACTCTTCCAGCCTTTCCAGCTGTCCGGGCTGGTCATCTGTGCCAGGGCGTTAGCCATTTCATGCTCCTTTCTCCGCGCCGGGGGCGGAGCGGATTCTAATGTGCGTGAAATTTCCCACCGCTCATAACCGCCGAGCAGGCGAACCGGTTTCCTCGGTCTTGCCGCTTTTCCGTTTGCGTGGAACTTTATTTTCAGGGCAGCAGCTCAGCAGCTATACTGGGATACCCAACGGAACCACTCGCGCTATCATAGCCTGCGCGATGCCCAACCTGCGGTACGATGGTCATGGCCCAAACACATGTGCAGACACAGTTAACCCCGCAACGTTCCGAGCGCGACTGGCCATTCAAGGTCAAGCCACTGCATCCGGCGCTTGGTTGCGAGATCACC
>Ga0207665_10000630_pt1 | contig 23660 bp, 18 predicted proteins | sample LARL112metaG_FD_184351 | JGI IMG/M metagenome (GOLD analysis project Ga0207665, IMG submission 184351) | Corn, switchgrass and miscanthus rhizosphere microbial communities from Kellogg Biological Station, Michigan, USA - LAR L11-2 metaG... | ecosystem: Host-associated > Plants > Roots >... | reverse complement strand
GGGGGTTGGGCTCTGGGTCCGCGATGGCGCCGGCGCCGGCCAGGAACTCGAAGTCGCAGCCCTCGTTGGCCTGGGTGACCTGCTCGCTGAACAGGGCACCGTAGCCGCGCCCGAACCGTGGCGGCGGTGGTTGCCAGGCGGCACGCCGCCGGGCCAGCTCACCGTCGTCCACCTCCATCCGCAGCACCCTCATCGCCACGTTCAGCGTGATCGGGTCGCCGCTGCGGACGAGCGCGAGCGGGCCACCCACCCACGCCTCGGGCGCCACGTGCAGCACGCAGGCGCCGTAGCTGGTCCCGCTCATCCGCGCATCGGAGATCCGCACCATGTCCCTCACGCCCTGGGCCAGCAGGTACTTGGGGATCGGCAGCATCCCGTACTCGGGCATGCCGGGCCCGCCCCGCGGCCCCGCGCCGCGCAGCACCAGCACCGAGTCCGGGGTCACGCCGAGCGCCGGGTCGTCGATCCGCTCCTGCATCTGTGTGTAGCTGTCGAAGACGACGGCGGGCCCGGTGTGCGCGAGCAGGCCCGGCTCGGCGGCGAGCGGCTTGATGACGGCGCCGTCGGGCGCCAGGTTGCCGCGCAGCACGGCCAGCCCGCCGTCGGCGGACAGCGCCTTGTCCGGCGACCTGATCACATCGGGGTTCCAGACCCGGGCCTCGCCGAGGTTCTCGCCAAGGGTCGCGCCGTTCGCGGTGATCCGCTCCGGGTGCAGGGCGCCCGGCACCTGGCTGAGCTGGGCCAGCAGCGCGGGCAGGCCGCCGGCGTAGTAGAAGTCCTCCATCAGGTAGGCCCCGGTGGGGCGGACGTTCGCCAGGACGGGGATCCGGCGGGAGGTGGCGTCGAAGTCGTCAAGCGTCAGCCCGGCACCGCACCGCCCGGCCATCGCGATCAGGTGGATCACCGCGTTCGTGGAACCGCCCAGGGCGAGCACGCACGCGACCGCGTCCTCGAACGCCGCCCTGGTGAGGATGGCCGCCGGGGTCAGGTCCTCCCAGACCATGTCCACGATCCGCCGCCCGCTCGCCGCCGCCATCCGGTAGTGCGCCGAGTCGGGCGCCGGGATGGACGCGGCACCGGGCAGCGTCATGCCGAGCGCCTCGGCGGCGGAGGTCATGGTGGACGCGGTCCCCATGGTCATGCAGTGGCCGGGCGAGCGGGCGATGCCGCATTCCAGGTCGGCCAGCTCGCAGTCGCCGATCAGCCCGGCCCGGTAGTCGTCCCAGAACCGCCACTGGTCGGTGCCGCTGCCCACCGGCTGGCCCCGGTAGTTACCCCGGAGCATCGGGCCTGCCGGGACGTAGATGGCCGGCAGCCCGGCGCTCGCGGCCCCCATGATCAGCCCGGGTGTGGTCTTGTCGCAGCCGCCCATCAGCACCGCGCCGTCGGCGGGGTAGGCGCGCAGCGTCTCCTCCACCTCGATGGCGAGCAGGTTCCGGTACAGCATCGGTGTCGGCTTGCAGTAGGTCTCCGACAGCGTGGACACGCCGAACTCGACGGGGAAGCCGCCCGCCTGCCACACCCCGCGCTTGACCTGTTCCGCGCGTTCCCGCAGGTGCATGTGGCACGGGTTGAGCTCGGACCAGGTGTTCAGTATGGCGATGACCGGCTTGCCCTGATGCTCGGACGCGGCCACCCCGAGCTGCCGCATCCGCGACCGGTGACTGAACGACCGCAGGCTGCGCGGGCCGAACCAGCCCGCGCTGCGCAGCGTCTCCGGTGTCTTGCGGGTCATCGGCTCTCCCCGCCCGCCAGCAGGCCCCAGCCGCTGAGGATCTCGGTGATCTGGGCCCGCACCTCGTCGGCGACCCGGTGGCTGGGCGGGCGCACATCGGGCCGGCACAGCCCGAGCTGGGCGAGCGCCTCCTTGACCACGCTCACGTTGTCCGCGGAGGAGTCGGCGGCGCGCAGTTCCTCGAAGGCGCGGCAGTCCTCCCAAGCCTTCATCGCGCCGTCGGCGTCCCCGCCGCGCAGCGACTCCAGCATCGACAGCGACAGCGCGGGCGCCACGTTCACCAGCCCGGAGGTGAACCCGCGGGCACCGGCCGTCCAGCAGGCCGGTGCGGTCAGCTCGGCCAGCCCGGCCAGCCAGGTGAACCGGTCCAGCCCAGCGTCCCTGGCGACACCGGCGAACTGGACCGGGTCCCTGATGCCGTACTTGACCGCGATCACGTTGGGGCACAGGTCGCCGAGCAGCCGGATGTGGCGTGCCCCGATCCGCGGGTCCCGTATGTAGAGCACCACGCCCAGGCCGGGCAGTGCCCCGGCGATGGCCCGGTGGTACTCCAGCCAGCCAGCCGCGGACACGTACGGGCCGACCGGCTGGTGCACCATGATCATGCGCACGCCATGGTCCTGGGCGTGCCGCCCGGCCTCGATCGCGCCGGGCAGGTCGTGCCCCACCCCGGCCAGCACGTCGGCGGGCCGCCCGGTGCCGCCGGCAACCGCCACGGCCGCCACAGCCGACTCGGTCGCGCGGCGCGCCTCCGCGGCGGTGAGCGCGTAGAACTCGCCGGTGTTCCCGTTCGGCGTGATCAGCCGGACGCCGGCGTCCACCATGCGCCGGACCACCCGGTCGTGGGCCTCCCAGTCGACCTGGCCATCGGGCCCGAACGGAGTCACCGGGATCGCCGCCACGGTCGCCAGCGCGCTGCGAAGCTGATCGGCGGAGCCAGGGTCGAGTGTCATGGGGCATTCCTTCCGGCGGGCCCTTGGGCGGGGCGGCGGGGTCAGGGCTAGCAGAGCGCGGGGCGGCGGGGTCGGGGCCAGCACTGTCCACGCTAAGGAGAGCACCCTCATTCGATCAAACCCCGGGCGGGCGCCAGGATCCCGGCACAGCACCTTTCACATGCGCTACGACGGCCGGGGCCGGCGTCATTCGCCCAGGTAGCTCATCACGTGCTTGATACGCGTATAGTCCTCGAACCCGTACATCGACAGGTCCTTGCCGTACCCGGAGTGCTTGAATCCGCCGTGCGGCATCTCGGACACGAACGGGAGGTGGGTGTTGATCCAGACCGCGCCGAAGTCGAGCAGCCTGGCCATCCGCATCGCCCGCCCGTGGTTGCGGGTCCACACGCTGGCGGCCAGCCCGTACTTGACCCCGTTCGCCCAGCGCAGTGCCTCCTCCTCGTCCGCGAAACGCTGCACGGTGATGACCGGCCCGAAGATCTCCTCCTGGATCATCTCGTCGTCCTGGCGCAGCCCGGCCACGACGGTGGGCGCGAAGCAGTAGCCGCGTTCCCCCACCCGGGTGCCGCCGGTGATGGTTCGCGCATGGTCCGGACGGCGGGCCAGGAAGCCCTCCACCCGCGCCAGTTGCGCCGGGTTGTTCAGCGGGCCGTAGTCCGCGTCCGTAACGTCGAGGCCGCCCACGGTGGTCTTGGCCGCCTGCTCGGCGAGGGCGTCGGTGAGGTCCGCGGCGATGCCGGGCCCGGCCAGCACCCTGGTTGCCGCGGTGCAGTCCTGGCCTGCGTTGAAGAACGCGGCCGGGGCGATGCCCGCCGCGGTGGCCGCCACGTCGGCGTCGTCGAAGACGATCACCGGCGCCTTGCCGCCGAGTTCCAGGTGCACCCGCTTCAGGCCGTCGGCCGCGGCCCTGGCGACTTCCGTGCCGGCCCGCACCGAGCCGGTGATCGACACCATCCGCGGGATGTCGTGCGAGACCAGTGCCCGGCCGGTCTCGGCGGTACCGCAGACCACGTTGAACACGCCGGGCGGCAGGAAGCCTGCGGCGATCTCGGCCAGCAGCAGCGTGCTCACCGGGGTGGTGTCGGAGGGCTTGAGCACGACCGTGTTCCCCGCGGCGAGCGCCGGGGCGAACTTCCACACGGCCATCATCATGGGGTAGTTCCAGGGTGTGACCTGGGCGCACACTCCCACCGGCTCGCGGCGCAGCACCGAGGTGTGCCCGGCCAGGTACTCCCCGGCCGAGGTGCCGTGTGCGATCCGGGCCGCGCCGGCGAAGAACCGGATCTCGTCCACCAGGGGCGGGATCTCCTCGGCCATGGTCAGGCCCACGGGCTTGCCGGTGTTGCGGCATTCCGCGGCGACGATCTCCTCGGCCCGTGCCTGCACCGCGTCCGCCATCCGCAGCAACGCCAGGCTTCGCTCGGCCGGGGTGGTGTCCCGCCAGGTCTCGAACGCGCCCGCCGCGGCGCGCAGCGCGGCCTCGACGTCGCCCGGTCCCGACACCGGAGCCCGCGCGTATTCCTCGCCCGTGCTCGGGTCCACAACCGCGGTCGTCTCGCTGCCCGCGGCGGCGACATACTCGCCGTTGACGAAGTTATTCAGCAGCTCAGACGTCACAGCTCCGACCCTGGCAGACAATCCAATCGTTCACAAGTGATTCCGTAGTAGATAGCATTAGAATCTACTAAATCAGTTGACACAGTCCCGCAGCATGGCACGATTGCCTTGCGAAGGAGGCGACGCATGGCTCACACGCCTGGGACTGCCGTCATCCCGGTCGCCACTAGCGCCGCCAGCGGACGGCGCGGCCGGGCCCGTCGCCCCGATTCTGCCCGCGTGGTGCTCGATGACGTTTCCAAGATGATTATCGAGCAACTGCAGCAGGACGGACGGCGGTCCTACGCGGCGATTGGCAAGGCCGTGGGGCTGTCCGAGGCCGCGGTGCGGCAGCGGGTGCAGCGGCTCATCGACGGTGGCGTCATGCAGATCGTCGCGGTGACCGACCCTATGACGCTGGGTTTCCGCCGGCAGACCATGATCGGCATCAAGTGCGAGGGTGACCTCGAGCGGGTCGCCGACCATCTCGCGCACATGGACGAGATCGACTACGTGGTGATCACCTCGGGCTCCTTCGACATCCTCGTCGAGGTGGTCTGCGAGGACGACGACCACCTCCTGGAGATCCTCAGCCGGGTGCGCGGCGTGCCGAGCGTCACCAGCACCGAGACCTTCGTGTACCTGAAACTCCGTAAGCAGACCTACAGCTGGGGGACCAGATGACCAGTGCCAATGCCGCCGGCGACATGAACGCGGAGGCGCTGCAGATGTCGGCCCACCGCCACCTCTGGCTGCACTTCACCCGCATGTCGTCCTACGCCCAGACCGACATGCCGACGATCGTGCGCGGCGAGGGCCAGTACGTCTACGACTCCCGGGGCAAGCGCTACCTGGACGGCCTGTCGGGCCTGTTTGTCAGCCAGATCGGGCACGGCAGGACCGAGGTCGCCGAGGCGGCCGCCCGCCAGGCGTCCGAGCTGGCCTACTTCCCGCTGTGGTCCTACGCCCACCCGCGGGCGATCGAGCTTGCCGAGCGGCTGGCCAATCTCGCGCCGGGCGACCTGAACCGGGTCTTCTTCACCACCAGCGGCTCCGAGGCCGTTGAGTCGGCGTGGAAGATGGCCAAGCAGTACTTCAAGATCATCGGGCAGCCCAGCAGGTACAAGGTGCTCAGCCGGGAGATCGCCTACCACGGCACGTCTATGGGCGCTCTCGCGATCACCGGGCTGCCGGACATCAAGACGCCGTTCGAGCCACTGCCCCCCGGCGGGGTGCGGGTGCCGAACACCAACTTCTACCGGGCGCCCGGCTTCGTGGCCGACGACGTGACCGCCTTCGGCAGGTGGGCCGCGGACGAGATCGAGCGCGCGATACTCCGCGAGGGCCCGGATTCGGTGGCCGCCGTGTACCTGGAGCCCGTGCAGAACTCCGGCGGCTGTTTCCCGCCGCCGCCCGGCTACTTCGCCCGGGTCCGCGAGATCTGCGACCGCTACGGCGTGCTGCTGGTCTCCGACGAGGTCATCTGCGCGTTCGGCCGGCTGGGCTACTACTTCGGCTCGCAGCGTTACGGCTACCAGCCGGACGTGATCACCTTCGCCAAGGGCGTCACGTCGGGCTACGCGCCGCTCGGCGGCATGATGGTGAGCGACCGGCTCATGGAGCCGTTCGCCGGCGGGCCCGCGACCTTCCTGCACGGGGTCACCTTCGCCGGCCACCCGGTATCGGCGGCCGTTGCGCTCGCGAACCTCGACGTGTTCGAGAAGGAAGACCTGCTCGGGAACGTCCGGGCCAACGAGGACGCCTTCCGCGCCACCCTCCAGAAGCTCAACGACCTGCCCATCGTGGGAGACGTGCGCGGCGACGGCTACTTCTACGGCATCGAGATGGTCAAGGAGAAGAAGACAAGGGAGACGTTCACCGAAGAGGAGTCGGAACGGCTGCTGCGCGGCTTTTTGTCGCACGCCCTGTACGAGGCCGGGCTGATCTGCCGTGCCGACGACCGCGGTGACCCGGTCATCCAGCTTGCGCCGCCGCTGACCTGCACGCAGGAGCACTTCGACGAGATGGAGCAGATCCTGCGCGGCGTGCTCACCGAGGCGTGGAAGCTGATCTGAGCAGGGGCCGGGTCAGCCAGCCTGCCGGTGCCCGTACATCCACGTGCGGGTACGGATCACCCGGCCGGGCCGGAGGGTGACCCGCAGGATCACGACCTGGTGACCGCGGGTGTCGGCGATCTGGATGTTGAACGGTCCCGGGCCGAGGTGACCGCTGCCCACAGCAAGGACGGCATCTCGCAATTATGCGAAATACTCCCGCCGGGAATCTAGCAACGTGGCAATCAAACGGTCAAGGACCTGCGAAGAGCCGCCATATATAGGCATCTGTCGAGGTAGGGCCCGGTTTTTCCCAATTCGCAATACGAAAGCGTATTATCGGCGGCACCCGTTATTGTGCGCCGAAACGGCGGGCGCTCGGGTAACCCTGGCCCCCATCCACCACGATGTTGGCCCCGGTGATCCAGGATGCCCGCCGGGACAGCAGGAACGCGACCACGTCCGCTACCTCCTCCAGGCGGCCGAGCCGCCCGAACGGGAACTGGCTGTCGAGGAACTCGGCGAAGGCCTGCGGGTTCTGCGCGCGGAACCGGTCCCAGCTGCCGCCGGGGAACATGATCGAGCCGGGGCTGACCGCGTTAACCCGGATACCGGCGCCCGCTAGCTCCGCAGCGGCCGTGGCGGCCAGGTGAATCTCGGCGGCCTTGGCGACCGCGTAGGTGGTCCTCGGGGCGGGGCGCATGCCGGTGATCGAGGAGATGATCACGCAGGCGGCCGTCTGCGACTCCTTCAGGTACGGCAGGCCGGACCGGATCAGCTCGGCGGCGTGCCCCGCGTTCAGCGAAAATGTCGCGGCGAACTCGCCGGGTGCGGAGTCGGCGATGTTCCCGCCGACCGTGCCGCCGGCGTTCGCCACCAGGTGATCGAGGCCGCCCAGTTCGCCGGCGATCTGCCGGACGGCCGCCCCGAGCGCGGCCGCATCGGTGACATCGGCGGCGGCGGTTGCCACCGGCACGCCGTGACCGGCCAGCCGCGCGGCGGCCGCGGCCAGGCCGTCGGCGCCGCGGGCGACGATCCCCACCGCAGCACCCTCGGCGGCCAGCGCATCGGCGACGGCAAGGCCGATTCCCCGGCTGCCGCCGGTGACAAGGGCACGGGAACCACGCATGCCAAGATCCATGGTCCCTCAGGCTAGGGCATGCCCCATGGACCCTCTAGTGGGCCGTGCATCGCCCCGGCCCTGCGGGGCACCGGCCTCAGCCGGATACCACCTCCAGCGAGATGTCGGTCCCCGCCAGGGCCTTGCTGACCGGGCACGACCTCTTGGCCTGCTCAGCGACCTCGGCGAACCTTTCCGCGGTCACGCCCTCGGCGGATCCCCGTACCGTCAGCTTGCTGCCTGTGATCCGGAACCCGCCCGCCGGGTCCGGGCCGAGAGTGACCTGCGCACCGACATCGAGGGATTGCCCGCTGCCACCCGCATCGCCGAGCATCGCCGAGAACTGCATCGCGAAGCAGGCGCTGTGCGCGGCGGCGATGAGCTCCTCCGGGCTGGTCACCCCGCCCGCCTCGTCGGCCGCCCGGCGGGGGAAGCTGACCTCGTAGGTGGCGATACCAGAACTGACCAGTTCCACCGTGCCCTTGCCGTCCTGAAGGCCACCGGTCCATGTGGTGCGAGCGCTACGAGTGGGCATCGATTCTCCTTGTCCTCGGGAGGTCGCGGGGCGCGGCCGGGCCGCAGGACACAGCTTGCCACCGCGCGGGAGGCGCGGGGCCCGCGGGTGCCGGCTCGCGGTCAGGCCGTGGCGCCCCGTCGATCGCCAAGCCGCCGGTGACCACCGCGACCTTCGGCGCCAGGCGCCCCGTCACCGGCCGAAGCTCACATTGCTTCCGGAGACACCGATCACCACGCCTTGCGGGCTCACGGTGACGGACTGCACGGTAAGGCCCAGCGGGAGGGCAGGTATCTGCACGATCAGATGGCGTATCGGGTCGAGCAGCGCGGCGGGCACCCCGCTGGCGGAGACAAGGCGCAGGGCGATCTCGTGCGGGCCGGCCAGTTTCACCCGGGCGATGGCCGAGGCGGCCAGTATCGCGAGGCTGGCGGACAGCTTCACCATGTGCGGCCCGTCGCTGCTGATCTTCAGGCCGGGCACGGCCGCGAGGGCGGGCAGCTTGGCCAGGCTGGCAAAGGTGATCAGCCCGGTGCCGTTGACCTGCGCGATGGTGCCGGACTGGTAGCCGGAGTCGAGCGTGATGTCCGTGGCGTGCACGTCGATGCTCGCCGTGACCGATCCGACCGGGAACTCCGGCGCGATGACCTCGACGCCGTCGAGATGCCGGCTGATGAGCTGGGTCAGGAAGGGGAATCCCTGGACCGTCACGTCGGGCTCGACCGGGAAGCCCTCCGTGTGCAGCTTCGCCGCGATCCGGTCCGCCGTAATGGCCGCCGCGGCCCGGTCCAGGCCCACGAGCAGGCCAAGGATCGCCAGCAGGACGATAACCAAGATCAATATCCTCCGGCCGGTCCGGCGCGCCCGCGGGGGCGGCAGCATCGGGGGTGGCACCGTGTACGGCGCCGTCATGTCAGATGACCGATCTTCACGGCCTGTACCTGCCCGGAGCCGGTATCGACCACGAGCAGCCTGCCGCCGCCCGGTTCCAGCGCGAACTGCCGGGGAATGCTGCCCGTGTGCAGGTAGCCGGTGAGCGCCGGCTGGCGGTGCAGCGCCCGCGGTACATCGATGACCGCGAGGTTCGCGCCGCCCCCTGGCCCGTTGTCCCTGTTGGAGTCCGCCACGATGAGCTGCGCGCCGCGGTTCACGAGCACCAGGCCCAGCGGCCGCTGGCCGACGGCGACCCGGGCGAGCAGGGCGTGTGCCGGGTCGCTGAGCAGCTTGGCCGCGGAGAAGGCGACGACCGCGTTCCCGCCGCCATCGCTCACCCACACCGTGCGCCCATCGCCGGAGACCGCCACCCGGTCAGGGCCGCACCCGGCACGAATCTTCTTCAGGACGGACGCCGCCGGGCTGGTCTCCGCCTTGCGCAGGTCGATGACGCTCAGCGAGCCGTGACCCGAGGCCGGGGTCGGGGTGGCCAGGCCACTGGCCACGTAGAGGTACCGGCCATCGGGTGAGACGGTGAGGCCGATCGGGTTGGCACCCACCGGGATCCGGCCGACGAGGTCGGCCGGGCCGAAGCCGGAGGCGAGCGCCTGCTCCAGATTGAACACGGCGACCGCGTGGCTGAACTGCAGGGTCACGAAGGCGAACCGGTCGTCCGGAGACACCGCCACCTGGACCGCATGTTTGCCCGGGCTGGTCAGGGCGCCGACCGGGGTGGACAGCCCGTGTTCCAGGTCGCTGACCCGGAACACGGTCAGCCCGCCGTGCCCGCTGACGAGCAGGTATTTCTGGTTGTGCGTGAGCGCCTCACCCAGGGCCGAGCGGAGCGGGACGACCCGCAATCCGGCCGGCTCGGGCCCGGTGATACGGAGCACGTCGAGCGCCGAGGTCAGCGACACGAAGGCGTAGCCGTTGGCCGTGACCACCACGTCGAACGGCTTTCCGCCGGTTCTGACCAGGTGGCTGGGCACGTTCGCCAGCAGGCCGGCGGAAGCGGCCCTGGTGGTGCACCGGGGCACCGCGAGCGGGGCCACGCCCGGCGTTCCGGCGCTCCCCTTGCCGCCGAATAGGAGGTATCCCGCGCCGATGACGCCCAGCAGCGCGACGCACGCGACCAGGACGGCCGCGCGCGACCGCCGGGACAGCGGCGTCTTGCCCGCCGGCAGCCGGTATCCCGGTGACGCCGGGGCGGGCCGACGGCGATCAGGAGGGGCGGCGGGAGGTGCCGGTGTGCCGGGGGCGGCCGGTGTGCCCGCGACGGCCGGCATGCCGACGGTGACGGGCACCCGAGACGGCACCGGCTCGGGCGACGGTGGAGCGGGTTCCGGTGGCTGCGGCGGGACCGGCTCGGCCGGCTGTGCCGGGGCCGGCTGCGGCAACGGGGGCGGTGGCAGCGGCGGGACCGCGGGCACGGTCACCGTGGGGGCCCACTGGCCCTGCTGCGGCGGCACAGGCCCGCCGGCGTCTGCGCCGAGCCCGCAGGCACGGCGCAGCGCCGCCGCGAACTCCAGGCAGGTCCCGTAGCGATCGCCGGGCGCCTTGGCCAGCGCCTTCGCCAGCACCAGGTCGGCCGCGGCGGGCAGGTCCGGGCGGCGGCTGGTCAGCGGGGGCGGGGTGACGGAGACCTGCGCCCACATGATCGCAAGCGTCTCGTCCTGCTTGAACGGCGGCGCACCGGTGAGCATCTCGAACGTGGCGCAGGCGAGCGCGTACTGGTCGGACCGGCCGTCCACCGCGTGTCCCTCGATCTGCTCCGGTGAGACGTAGTCCATCGTGCCGAGAAACTCACCGTGGGAGGTGAGCTGGCTGGCGGACCGCCCGTGCTTGCTCAGCCCGAAGTCGGACAGATAGACGTGGTCGGGGTGGTCGTCCCCGGCGGCGTCGTCGCGCAGCATGTTGGCCGGCTTGACGTCCCGGTGCACCAGGCCCCGTTCATGCGCCGCGTCCAGGGCCGCCGCGACCTGGGTGACGATCTGGCACACCCGGGGTACGGGCAGCGGGCCGTACTGTTCGATCAGGGAGAGCACGTCGCGCCCGGGCACCAGCCGCATCGCGATGTACAGGACGCCGTCTGCCTCGCCGGCGTCGAAGATCGGCACGATGTTCGGGTGGTCCACCGCGGCCGCGGCCTGGGACTCCCTGATGAACCGGCGGCGGAACGCCTCGTCGCGGGCCAGTGGGGCGGCAAGGACCTTCAGCGCGACACTGCGGCCGAGGCGCTCGTCGAAGGCACGGTAGACGACGGCCATGCCGCCTCGGGCGAGGATCTCGTCGAGGCGGTACCCGGCCAGGTGGTCCCCGATGGCGAGTTCGCCGGGGACCGGCGTCTCGTCGCTCACCGCACCTCCCGCTCAGCCCCCGGAGCGACCGTCAGCGGCCCCTGCGCCGGCCGAAGAGCCAGTATGCGACCGACCCGCTGGTGTTCAGCGCGCTGGCCACCTGCCAGATCCTCTTGGGCCCGCGGACCTGCGCGGCTGGCCGGGACCGCAGATCCCGCCAGGTCAGTGTCACGGCGGTGAGATGCACCACGCCGATGAGCGCGAGAACCAGCTTGTTCGGCCTACGTGTCGCTGCCACACGCCTACCTTACGGCGAACCGCCGTGGTTCAGGCCGGGCCGGTCACGCGTCCCGCTGATCGCGCTCCAGCGGATCGCTGTCCTGCGGGCGGGGCTTGCGAGCGGTGAACATCAGCACCTCGTCCACGGCGACCATGACCGCGCCGAAGCCGAGCGTCTGCAAGCGCACCAGCAGCGTGGACGGCTCGATCGGGTGACAGGTGTCGCCCTCGTGGAAGCAGTGCAGCCCGTCGCTGGGCAGGCTGTCGGAGCCGACAAGCACGCCACCGGGCCGCAGTACCCGCAGCGCCTCGGCCAGGATCTGGTTCTGCAGCGCGGTGGTGGGGACGTGATGGAGCATCGTGAACGAGCCCACCGAGTCGAACGAGCAGTCCGGGTAGCTCATCGCGGTGGCATCCCCGACCGCGACCGCGACGCCGGGGAACCTCTCGGCCAGCTTCGCGGCGGCGGTCTCGTCGCGCTCAAGGGCGGTCAGCCGCGCCACCCGATCCCGCAGCCATCCGGTCGCCGCGCCGGGGCCCGGGCCGATCTCCAGCATCTCCCGGCCCAGGTCCACCTGTGCGGTCACGGCCGGCAGCACGCCGTCCTGGATGTACGCCGCCCACTCGGGGCTGCCGCAGAGCTTGTCGTGGTTGGGGTTCATACCGCCGACGCTACGGTCCGCCGGACCGCCGGCCTAGGGCGTACGCTGCCATGTTGTGTGGGGCCGCGAGGTGGGTGCCAGCGCGAGGACGCTGGCTCGCGGATTCCTGACCGGCACCGGGATACCGTTCGGCCGGTGGCGCACGCTGCTGCGGCTCCAGGCGGCGCTGCCCGCGCTCGCGGCCGGCGAGCCGGTGTCCACGGTCGCCCGCCGGGCCGGCTACGACACGGCGAGCGCCTTTGTCGCGGCATTCCGGCGGGAGACCGGATCGACACCCGCCGCATACTTCGCGCCCGCCACGGTCAGCTGGTCAGCCGCTGCCAGAGGAACTCGAGCACCAGCGCCCACTTGAGCGCCCGCTGCTCGTTGTCGGCGGCCGCCCCGTGACCGCCCTCGATGTTCTCGTAGTAGCTGACGTCATGGCCCTCGGCCGCCAGCAGCGCCACCATCTTCCTGGCGTGCCCGGGGTGCACCCGGTCGTCCCTGGTGGAGGTGATGAACAGCACGGGCGGATACCGGTCGGTGGCCGAGGTGTTGTGGTACGGGGAGAACGGCCGGATATAGTCCCACTCCGCGGGCTCGCGCGGATCACCGTACTCGGCCATCCAGGACGCACCGGCCAGCAGTTCGTTGTAGCGGCGCAGGTCAAGCAGGGGCACCTGGCTGACGATCGCGCCGAACAGCTGCGGGTACCTGGTCAGCATCACGCCCATCAGCAGGCCGCCGTTGCTGGCGCCTTCGATGCCGAGCAGGTCGCGGGTGGCGATGCCCCGGGTGACCAGGTCCGTCGCCACCGCGGCGAAGTCCTCGTACACCAGGTGCCGGTGTTTCTTGATCGCCGACAGGTGCCACTGCGGCCCGTACTCGCCGCCGCCACGGAGGTTGGCGACCACATAGGTGCCGCCACGGGCGAGCCAGCCACGGCCGATGATGCCGCTGTAGGACGGGGTGAGCGAGATCTCGAACCCGCCGTACCCGGTGAGCAGGGTGGGTCCCGGGCCCGGATGGTCCGGCCCGACCACGAAATACGGCACCGCGGTCCCGTCGGCGGAGGTGGCGAAGAACTGCCGCACCGACATGCCGGCGGCGTCGAAGAACGCCGGTGCCCGCTTGAGCGCCTCTGTCTCCCCGCCGACCTGCCCGTACAGCAGCGTGTCCGGCTCGGTGAACCCCGTGGCCACCAGCATGTACTCGTCGCTGTCGTAGGGGTCGGTGTCCGCGATGTCGGTGTGCGCGAAGTCCGGCACACCGGCCAGGCCTGCCCCCCGCCCGCCTCCCCATCCCCCTTCACTGCCGCCGGCCGGGGTGAGCACCGCCAGCTGGCTGCGCACGTCGTGCAGCATGTTAAGGATCAGGTGGTTGCGGGTCCAGGCGTGGTAGCTCAGCGAGGTGTGCGCGTCCGGCACGAACAAGACGGTCAGGTCATGCTCGCCCGCGAGGAAGGCGTCGAACCTGGCAGCCAGCAGCGCCCCGGCCGGGTAGCTGGCGCCGCCCACGGCCCACGGTGACCTGGTCTGGATCAGCAGCCACTCGCGGTGCACGTCGGCGATGGCATCCTCCGGCACCGGCACCTGCACCAGGTCGCCGGAGCCGGTACGCAGCCACAGTTCGGTCCGGTAGAACTCGATATTGCGCACTACGAAGTCCCGCTCGAACCCCTCCGTCGGATCATGGAATGCGTGGACCCCCACATCATCAGGTTTGCCCTCGTAAACCAGGGCCGCCTCGGACAGCCGGGTGCCGCGGTGCCACTCCTTCACCAGCCGCGGGTACCCGGACGAGGTCAGGGACCCGGGGCCGAAGTCGGTGCCCACGTAGATCCGGTCGGCGTCGATCCACCCGACGTCGGTCTTGGCCTCGGGGACGTAGAAACCGCCCTCGACGAAGCCGCGCGTGGCGATGTCGAACTCGCGGACCACGCTCGCGTCGGCACCGCCGCGGGACAGGTGCACCAGCGCCTGGCGGTAGCCCCCTTGCCGCAGCACGCTCGCGCCCTGCCAGACCCAGTTCTCTTCCTCCTCGGCGGCCAGCGCGTCGACGTCCAGCAGAATCTCCCAGGCGGGCCGGTCCGTGCGGTACTCCTCCAGCGTCGTGCGCCGCCACAGGCCCTTCGGGTGCTCCGCGTCCTGCCAGAAGTTGTACAGGTACTCGCCGCGCCGCCGGGCGAACGGGATGCGGTCGTCGGCGTCGAGCACCTCGCGTGCTTCGGCGCGCAGGCTGGCGAACCGGGCGCCGCCGGACAGCGCGGCGAGGGTCACCTCGTTGTGGGCCCGGACCCAGTCCAGCGCCGCGGAGCCGGTGACGTCTTCCAGCCACCGGTACGGATCCTGCTCGGTTACCTCATGCGCCTGGCTCATGCTGCCTAGTGTGCCGGGCGGCGGGGCGCGACGTCATCCCGCGCTCTGCTAGCCCCGACCCCACCACCCCGCCCAAGGCCGGCCTCGACCCCGCCGCCCCGCGCTCTGCCGGCCCGCGCTCTGCCGGCCTCGACCCCGCCCCACGTCAGGCCCGTTCGAGCTGGTCGCGCAGTTCGGCGAGAAAGCGCTCGGCCTGGTCCAGGTGCGGGCCATGGCCGGAGTCCTCAATGGCCACCTCACGGTAGTGTCCGCCCGCGGCGGCGTACCCGTCGAGCACCGCGCGGGTCTGCGCCAGCATGGGCTGCGGCGGCCAGGCCTGCTCGCCCGGCCAGCCGGGGATCGCGCCGATCGAGCCCAGGTAGGCCAGGTCGTACAGCGAGTGGTCGGAGACGATGACATCGTCGGTGCCGCGCAGCCACAGCACCGGCGGCTTGGGCTGCACCGCGGACAGGTCGGCGATACGGAAATGGGTGGGTGCCATGGTGTTGAGCACGCCCCGGTCCCCCGGCGCCAGGCCCGGCCAGGAATCCACGGTCCGCGACGTGCCCGGGTAGTAATCGTTGCCCACCCGGGTGGACAGCATCGATTCCACGAAGATGTCCAGATGCTCGGGCACGTAGGGCGGCTTCACGTAGTGGGCCAGCAGCACCTGCCGCGGCGACAGCGGGCTCTCGTCCGTCCGGTCGCCCGCGGCCAGCCGCGCGACGAAGTCCGGGTTGGCGGTGCCGCCGCCGCAGCCTGCCCCGGAAGGGTCGCAGAGCGTGCCCTGGGCATCCCGGGTGCCGCCGAAGCCGAACGGCGATACCGGGGCCACCAGTGTCAGTGACGCCACCCGGTGTGCCTCCGGCCGGTCCACCAGATACTGCACGGCCACCCCGCCACCCATGCTCCACCCGACCAGGTGCACCTGCTGGAGGCCGAGCGCGTCGATGACCGCAGCCAGATCGTCGGCGTAGTCCCGCAGGCCCCGGGTAGCATCCACCGGTTCCGGGTCGGTGTCGCCGAACCCGCGCAGGTCGATGGCCAGGGGCCGGTAGCCTTCCGGCAGCGCGAGCATCGTGGGCTGCCAGAACAGCGAGGATGAGACGTTGCCGTGCACGAACAGCACGGCCGGTCCGTCGCGGCCCTCCACGGAAAGCACGCCGGCCGTCAGCCGGCTGGTTGCCAGCCGCTCGGCCCTGATCCCCGCGAGCAACGTCTCCATGTTTCCTCCGGCGACGGTATCGGGCTCCATACTCCCGCAAGCGGGCCAGGCGGCGAGCGGCCGCCCCGCGCTGCGGGTCAGGCCTTCCGCTGCATGCTGGCGCGAGCGGGGTTGCCCTGCTGGGCGGCCTTGGGATCACTCTCGCCCTGCTTGGCCCGGACGCCGGCCTCGATCATGTCGCCGAGGTTCTTGTCCACGTTGCGCCAGTAGCTGAAGGCACGGCCAAGCACCGGTTCGGTCACGCCGTTGAGCAGATGACCGACGACGTTGCTGACCAGCCGCTTCCGTGCCGCATCGTCAAGTACCTCGCGCACCATCGTTCCGGGCTGGCCCCAGTCGTCGTCCTGCTCGCGCAGGGTGTAGGCGGTGCGCACCATCTCACCGTCGCTGTACCAGCTTGGCGGCTGGTGGTGGCCACTATCGGCCACCGGGCCGCCCTTGGAGTTCGGCGCGTACACCGGATCGGTCGCGTTGCGGATCCGCATCGCGCCGTCCTTACTGTAGGCGTGCACCGGCACCTTCGGCGTGTTCACCGGGATCTGTTTGTAGTTGACGCCCATCCGGGCACGGTGCGCATCGGCGTAGGAGAACCCGCGCGCCAGCAGCATCCTGTCCGGGCTCAGCGCAATGCCGGGAACCAGGTTGTTCGGTTCGAAGGCCGCCTGCTCGATCTCGGTGTGGTAGTCCGTCGGGTTGCGGTCCAGGGTCATCCGGCCGACCTGGAGCAGCGGGTAGTCCCCGTGCGGCCACACCTTGGTCAGGTCGAACGGGTTGAACCGGTAGGTCTTGGCATCCTCGAACGGCATGATCTGCATATACAGCGTCCAGCTCGGGTAGTCGCCGCGCTCGATCGCCTCGTACAGGTCGCGGGTGTGGTAGTCGGTGTCCGCGGAGGCCATCTGGTCGCCCTCGTCCTGGGTGAAGAACTCGATGCCCTGGTCGGTCTTGAAGTGGTACTTCACCCAGAACCGCGCGCTGGATGCGTTAATCCACATGTAGGCGTGCGAGCTGTAGCCGTTCATGTGCCGCCAGGTCCGCGGGATGCCACGGTCACCCATCAGCCAGGTCACCTGGTGCGCCGATTCCGGCGACAGGGTCCAGAAGTCCCACTGCATGTCGTGATCACGCAGGTTGTTGTCCGCACGACGCTTCTGCGAGCGGATGAAGTGCTGGAACTTCATCGGGTCCCGGACGAAGAAAACCGGCGTGTTGTTGCCGACCATGTCGTAGTTGCCTTCGGTCGTGTAGAACTTCAGCGCGAATCCGCGCGGGTCCCGCCAGGTGTCGGGGCTCCCCCGCTCACCTGCCACCGTGGAGAACCTGGCCACCATGTCGGTGCGTGTGCCCGGCTGGAACACCGCAGCCGTGGTGTAGCCGCTGACGTCGTTGGTCACCTGGAAGTGGCCGAAGGCGCCGCCGCCCTTGGCGTGTGGCTGGCGTTCGGGGATGCGCTCCCTGTTGAAGTTGGCCATCTGCTCGATGAGGTAGTGATCATGGAGCAGGACTGGCCCATTCGGGCCCACGGTCAGCGAAAACTCATCGCTCTCCACCGGGATGCCGGCATCGGTCGTCGTAGCCTGGGGCTTGTCGCGTGTCACTGTCATACCTCCTCGTGTTGCCGGCATGCTGCTGCATGCCTGTCCCTGGCCCTACCTGAATCCGGCCTGGGCTAACACGCGGCGCCCCGGGAGTTCCGGGGTCGCTCCCCCCGGGCTAACACCGAGGTTGCGCGATACCGCTGAGGTGGCCCCCGCTATCCCGCCGCCGGGCTGCCTAGAAGCCGCCGGACAGCGACGTGGTCAGGGTGAACGCGTTGCAGTAGAACGTGCTCGTCGAGGTGTACGGGCTGTCGATCACCATCTGGCCGTCCCAGGCGCTGGCGACCCAGGCGTGACCGTTGGGCTGTGCTCCGCGGAGCCTGACCCGGATCGTCAGGGTGGACCTGATGGGAACCGCGTCGGCCGGTTTCCCGCAGGGGAAGATGTTGGCCTCCGTCTTCCCGGTGTAGACGGCGCCCGTGCGCGCCAGGGTGGCCTTGATGGGGTGCCTGTTGAGTTTCCCGGTCAGTTGCACGGTGCACGGCCCGGCGGCGCACCGGGGGCTGGCCTGCCACGACTCGACCCAGCCCTTGGCGCCCTTGCCGCGCAGCGCGTCAGCACCCTTGACGATCTTGATGTTGACGCTCCAGTGGCCCTGCCAGCGGGCCGCCGAGACCGGCGGGGCGGTGGTGTTCACCGTGAGCACGGCGGACAGCGGGGACCGCTTGCCGCCACGCAGCGCCGCCACCCGGTACTGGTAGGAGGTGTCTGGCGCAAGGCCGCCCGCCCGGTAGGAGGTGACGTGGCCGGCCACCGTGCCGACCACCTTGCCGCTGGACAGGATCTGATACTTGTCGGGCGGCGGGCCCGACGCCGGATCCGACCAGTGGAACATCACCGAACTGGTGGTGGCGGTGCCCGCTTTGAGCCCGGTCGGCTGCAGCAGCGGCGTCGGCCGCCACGGGGCCCAGATCAGCACCCCGGCGGCTATGACCAGGACCACCACGGCCACGGCCGCGTAGGCGCCCCACCCACGCCGCCCCTGCTTGCGGCGGCGGCGCGAGCCAGGACTGACGGGTGGAGCAGCGGCCACTAGAGCCAGCCCGCACGGACGAGGGACGGTCCGTCGGCCGCGGCGCCGTCCGGCTGGGCGCCGACGGCGGACGCCGCGCCGTTGGGCGGGTTGCCCAGCTCGCCGGACCGCACCTTGTCAAGCAGCCTGCGGGTCACGTCCACGATCTCCGGTACCGCGCGGCGCAGGTCCTCCGCGTCGGACGGGCCGGCCGCCTCCGCCGGGACCCCGGCCGAGGCCAGTACCGCGTCCAGGTCGGCCAGCTGGGTGCGCAGCCAGCCGAGCGGGTCGGCGGACAGTTCCTCGACATAGACCCGCCTGCCCGGGTTCCAGCCGGTGAAGGCGGGGTGATGGTGGGTGCGGTCGAAGCTGCCGGGGCGGCCCGCCACCGACTCCAGCAGGTCGGCCCGCCAGATCGGCCGGCCCACCTCGATGGGCTGCGCGGAGTAGATCGTCCCCTTCAGCTCACCGCGTCCGAGAACCCGCAGTTCGAGCCGGACGCCGTGCTCGGCTCCCTCTTGGCCCTCGCGCGGATTGGGGTCTACGAAGTAGAGGTCACCCACGACCACGCCGACCCGCTCGAATCCGAAGGCATAGAGCACCGGGAGCCCCTTCCTGGCCGAGGCCATTCCCCGGCCCGTCCGTCATTGTCACACGGGCCGCCGTCACCGGCCCGCGCGGCGGGCGGGCATTCGCCCCTGTGCAGCCGGTTTAGGTCTGGTGGGATCACCCTAGACGTGGTGCGATGGTGGCCATGACCGCGCGTATTGATGAAAAATTGCAGGCTGCGGTGGCAGCCGGGGCAGTGCCGGGCGTCGTCGCCATGGCAGCGGGCCCCGACGGTGTGCTCTACGAGGGCGCGGCGGGCAAGCGTTCCGCGGCCGCCGACGACCTGATCACGCCGGACACGATGACGCGCATCGCGTCGATGACCAAGATGATCACCACCACGGCCGCCCTTCAGCTCATCGAGCGCGGCATCCTGAGCCTGGACGCGCCCGTCAGGGAATACCGGCCCGAGTTCGCCGACCTGCCGGTGCTCACCGGGTTCGACGGCGACACCCCGCAGCTTCGCGCGCCCAGCGTGCAGGCCACGGTGCGGCATCTGGTCACACACACGGCGGGCTTCGGCTATTGGATCTGGGACGCCGACATCGACCACTACGAGCAGGTCAGCGGCATCCCCAACGTGATGCCGGGCACGATCGACGTGTTCAAGGCGCCGATGACGTCCGACCCGGGTACCCGGTTCGAGTACGGCATCAACATCGACTGGCTGGGCCAGGTGATCGAGGCGGTGAGCGGGCAGCCGCTTGACGCCTATTTCCTTGAGCACATCACCGGGCCGCTCGGCATGACGAACACCACGGCGCGGATGACCGCGGAGCAGCGGGCGAACTCCACGCCGATCCACGTCCGCGGCGAGGACGGCGCCTGGGTGGCCACCGACGTCGACTGGGCGCAGGAGCCGGACTACTGGGGTGGCGGGCACTTCCTCTACAGCACGCCCCGCGACTACCTGAAGTTCCAGCAGATGCTGCTGGGCGGCGGGACGCTCGGCGGCGTCCAGATCCTGGAGCGGGCCACGGTGGCCGCGGCGTTCGCAAACCAGATCGGCGCACTGGAGGTCCCGCCGACCATCACCACGGCGCACCCGGAACTCAGCGCCGACGTGAACCTCGGCTCCAGCCTCAAGTGGGGCCTTGGCCTGCTGCTCAACCCTCAACCGCTCCCTGGCATGCGGGCGCCGGGCAGCGGCTCCTGGTCTGGCCTTTTCAACACCCATTTCTGGGTGGACCCGGCCAGCGGGGTCACCGGCGCGATCTACTCCCAGACGCTGCCGTTCGTGGACCCACCGGCCGTCCAGCTCTACGCCGACTTCGAGCAAGCCCTCTACGCCTCGCTCTGAGTTCTGGCGGCTGGGCCAGCGACGTGGGGCGCGTGGGGCGGCTGGGACTCGAACCCAGGACCGGCGGATTATGAGTCCAGACCTCTAGCATCCCGCGTCACGTGTCCTGACCTGGGCAGACACGAACTGACGCGATCATGGTTGCGCCCATTTGGGCACGTATTTGGCATGATCAAGCTTGACGCGGACCCGCGAGATCCCCCGTGACGGGTGACGTGCGGCGGTTCCGTTGACATGATGCTTTGCGGCGTGCTTGCTGGTCATTTTCTTAATAACGATGCGCGTGCGGCTGGGATGCGCCACCGCAGGACCGTGCGGGTGGTCCTCATCGGGGCAGCGCTGGCCGCCGGTTTGCTGGTCACGGGGTGCAATGGAACCCTCAGCGGCGGGAGCCTGCCGAGCCGGAGCCCCAGGGCAACCCCAGCCGCAGCAGCGACGACCCCGGCAGCGGCGGCGACCCCGGCAGCGACCAGCAGCTCTGGGTCGTCGCTCATCTGGCTCTGGGTGGCGCTCGGTGTGCTTGCCCTTATTATCATCGCCGTCCTGATCGCCCGGTCCGGCCGTCGTAAGCCCAAGGCCGCCGACGTTTGGCGGTCCCGGGCCCTCGACGCCTACGCGCAGGGGGCGGCGCTATACGACGCGATGCGGATGGCGGAGGCACCCGGGGCACTCATTGCACCGGACGCCGCCGCCCGCTGGGCCGACATCCAGCGCCGCGCCGATGACCTGGGGCAAGCGCTCTACGCGATGCGTGAGGCCGCGCCCGACGAGGACAAGCGGATGCGCACTGCTGATGTGCTCGCCGCCCTGCAGGCGGTCCGCACCGCGATGGCCGCTGAGCGCGGCACCGATGTCTCCCGAGTGCCTCCGCCGGACCAGGTCCGCAGTCGGCTCCAGTCCTTCAGGGCGGCGCTCCAGGCCCTCCGGGAACCGGATGACCGCATGCCCTACTGAGGGGTTCCCTACTCGCGGACGGGCACGGCTGCGGCCCTGTGTTCCAGCTCTGGGTGTAGCGGCCTGCGGCGCCGAGCGGCGGCTCACGGGCTGGGCCCGGCAGATACCTGCCGATCGGTCCATCCGTGGCCCGTGGCCGCTACTAAGGACGGGGGGTGATTGGCGCTGGATCCTGCCCTAGAGCCAACTGTCGGCAGGCCCGCATGAGCGTTTCCGCCATTTCGGTCTTTTCAGCAAACTTGACCCTATTGCCGCGCGTTTGGCATTCGGCTTGATAGAGGTCGCCAAGGGTGCTGATCGCGTCGACGGGGTCGCTCTCGCACGCCGCCACGGACAGTTTCTTCGCATTCTCCTGCCAGTACCTTCGCCGCCGGGTGCGGCCCCAGATCACCGCTGACTCGGATGCGGACCGCTTCAGTTCGTCGACGTATCTCATTACCTGGATTGCCCTGATGAAGGCTTCGCAATCCTGCTCGTGATCCTCTTGCCGAGGCTGACCTTTGGCTTTCGTGTAGTGGAGCAGCCCTCCGCACCGGGCGCAGCGTATCAATCGGAACGTCCCCTGACGTCTCCCCGGCGGCACTGGTCCTGGCCACGAGTACTGCATGATCAAGCCACCGCCTCCGCAAGGGAACCTTGACCACGAGGATAGAGCCTGGATCTGTGGCGGCCCTGGACGGCGGGCGTCCAGAGCCATCCACCGGGCGTCAGGGATCGGTTAGCGCCCCGCCCAAGGCGCCGCGCGCGCCGGGCCGCACCGTGGCCTGCCCCTCCGAGATCCGGTCGACCCGCCTGTCGGCATGGGACGAGCCGCAGGCAAAGACCGACGCGAGCGCGTCAGGCGCGCTTCGTGCTATCTAACACGCTGACCATCGCTCGCAGGCGCTGCGCCTGCCCACCGGCAGCCGGATCACCGAAGCGGAGATCACCGAGACCTATGAGGTGGCGCGCTCGACCGCGCGCCGCACACTGGCCGTGCTCAGGGAGGAGGGCCTGATCTACACGGTTCCCCAGCGCGGGAGCTATGTCCGCTGACACTACGCAGGCAGCCTGAGACATCTCGACGCTTACCTTGTCGCACCATCGGCTTGGGAAACCAACAGGTCGGGGCCTCTGACCGCCCTGACCTGGACAACCGATGGACCGCTAGCGACCGTGATAGACCCTGTGACACCAGGGTTAATGGCCCGCTTTGCGGCCTGGACAGGTCAAGGCAATGGACTCGGTCGCCCGGGTCCAACCGCCGACTTACCCCGGCTCACCAACCTGCGCAGGGGTGCTGGTGCTGCCCGGCCACCTTCGTGTGGCTGCAGGGCATTACCCTTCGGGCTTGCTGTCGCGGAGCTGGTTGGAGGGCGGCACCACATCCGTGTCGGGGCGGGTCACCGCGCGGCGACCGCTCGCTGTTTGCCAGTACGTCTCCTTGCCGAGCAGCGACTCACCGAACCGGTCGAACTCGGCGATCACCTTCTGCGTTGCCGTGCTCACCGCCTCCTGGGTCCGCTCACCCAGCTCCTCCAACTGGCGGGACACCTCACGGTGGATATGGGCGGCGACCTCGTCTTTGGCCAGGTCCTGCAACTCCCGCTTCGCCTCGCGGACCGCAGCCCGCAGATCCTTGGTAGCGGCGTGCGCTTCGCGGATCATCTCACGGCATTCACTGACTGCTTCCTCCAGCCGATCGAGCTCACTCACAAGCAGCCTCCCTCACCCCCGCGACTGGCCGCGGGTCGTTCCCAGTCTTGGCCGGTCATCGACGTGAGCGCAACGTGGCGGCCTCGCCGAACCGGGCTCAGGGCATGGAGCCGCCGATCGGGGCCACGGTCGAGTCCACCTGTGTAGTGGCTCCAAGCCGCGGATTAAAAGTCATCGCGCCCTGGGTGACGCCGCTGCGGCGTGAAAATTGCCAAGGTGTCCGTCCGCGCCGGGATGGCCCGGCTTCGCCGGGTGCTGCCGCGCTCATCGGCTCGGGCGGCCGGGGGCAATGCTGGGCTCGGGCAAAGCCGAGATGGGAAGCTGTGGCTGCGGCCGTTCGCTGACGTCGTCCTCGCTTGGCGGGCCTGACCCCGTTTAAAAGTCTGACGCTGGGAGCCAATTTCCAGGGCCGCTGAATGGTGCTTCGAGCCCGCGGACCAGATTTTCCGCTTGCCCCTGGCTCCCACGAACGGCCGCAGCCGTAACCGCCTTCTCGTCGTAGGAGTCAGTGATGGACGAAGTCGAAGACGAGCCGCTGTTCGCCGATCGGGTGGCCGGGCTGGACATCGGCAAGGCTGGGGTGGAGGTCACCGTCAGGGTGCCCGGCGATACCGCCGGGGGCCGACGGCGGCAGGAGACCCGGACGTTCGGGACAACCCGCCGGGAGCTGCTGGACCTGGCCGCGTGGCTGGCGCGCTGGGAGGTAGTCAAGGCCGGGATGGAGGCCACCGGCGACTACGTGGAAACCGGTGTTCTTCCTGCTCGAATCCCGGTGACTGGAGTGC
>Ga0207665_10000628_pt1 | contig 23669 bp, 22 predicted proteins | sample LARL112metaG_FD_184351 | JGI IMG/M metagenome (GOLD analysis project Ga0207665, IMG submission 184351) | Corn, switchgrass and miscanthus rhizosphere microbial communities from Kellogg Biological Station, Michigan, USA - LAR L11-2 metaG... | ecosystem: Host-associated > Plants > Roots >... | reverse complement strand
CAGCTCCTTGCGCGTGGTGATCAGCTCGTCGAGACGGACGGCTCGAGGCGGCACGCTGGACCAGTCGCGGGCGGACAGGGCGTGATCTGGATACGGGCGGCCTTCGCGCACGGCCTTGAAGATCAGAAGATCACCTGCCCAGCACTGCCGGTCGCGTCCCGAGGAATGCGACAAATCATCCTCGGCCGTGCAGCGTACCCCGTCCCCGCATAACTACGATGGTCGAAGTGCTGGATGATCGCCCGCCGGAGCGCGTGGCGCCGAGGAGACGGATCGCGGATGAGCGTGGAGGACCGCAAGCTCGAGGTCCTGCGCGCAATCGTCGAGGACTTCATCAGCACTCGTGAGCCGGTCGGAAGCAAGGCACTGGCCGACCGGCACAACCTCGGGGTGTCCGCGGCGACGATTCGCAACGACATGGCGGCTTTGGAAGAGGAGGGGCTGATCGCCCAGCCGCACACCAGCGCTGGACGAGTGCCGACCGACGCCGGCTACCGGATGTTCGTGGACCGGATGACGTCGATCAAGCCGCTGTCCGGCGCGGAACGCCGGGCAATCGAGACGTTCCTTGACGAAGCGGTCGATCTCGACGACGTGCTGCACCGAGCCGTGCGAACGCTGGCCCAACTCACCCGCAATGTGGCCGTTGTGCAGTACCCATCCCTCTCCCGCAGCCGGGTGCGGCACATCGAGATCGTCGCCCTCACCTCCTCGCGGTTGTTGCTCGTGCTCATCACCGATACCGGCCGAGTCGAGCAACGGGTCGTCGAGCTCCCAGGGCCGGTCAGCGACGAAGTGGTGGCCGACCTCCGCGCCACGCTCAACACCAGATTGCGCGACCGGCTGCTGGCGGAGACACCGGAGATCATTACGGATCTGCCGCTCGGCGTGACTCGAGAGCTTCGGGGTCTGGTAGCGACATTGACCTCGGTCCTCCTGGAGACCCTGGTCGAGGCGCACAGCGACCGGATCGTGCTCGGCGGTACGGCGAACCTTGCCGAACACGCGTTCGACTTCCCGGCGATTCGCCCGGTGCTCGAAGCGCTGGAGGAGCAGGTCGTACTGCTGCGACTGCTCGACGAATCGATGGCCTCGAGCCAGGTACTGGTCCATATCGGCAACGAGAACATCCACGTCGGGCTGCACTCGGCTTCGGTGGTGACCAGCGGATATGGGCCGCCCGGTGCCGCCGTCGGGGCGGTCGGCGTACTCGGTCCGCGCCGAATGGACTACGGACACACGATGGCTCGGGTCGCCGCTGTTGCCCGCTACGTAGGTGACCTGCTGGCTGAGCGCTGACGTCGCCGGGCTCCGTACACTGGTAATACCCAGCGGTGCCGAGTGCCACCCGCGACCTGACCACACACGAGAGCTGACTGTCCTGTGCCTGATTCGCCTCGCGACTACTACGCGCTGCTCGGTGTGCGCCGGGACGCGACGGGTGAGGAGATCAAACGCGCATACCGGAAGCTAGCCCGCGAGTTACATCCGGACGTCAACCCTGACCCGGGCGCGCAGGAACGCTTCAAGCAGGTGACCGCGGCGTACGAGGTGCTGTCCGATCCGGAGAAACGCCGGATCGTCGATCTGGGCGGCGACCCGTTGTCGACGGGCGCCGGAGCACCGGGCAGTTCCGGGAATCCGTTCGCGGGGTTCGGTGGCTTTGGCGACGTCTTCGAGGCGTTCTTCGGCGGGGGCGCGACAAGCAGAGGGCCCCGGCCGCGGCGTCGGCAGGGCGCCGACGCGTTGCTGCAGCTGGATCTCACCCTGGCCGAGGCCGCGTTCGGCGCGCGCAAGGACATCACCGTAGAAACGGCGGTGCTGTGTTCGACCTGCTCGGGGAGCGGATGCGCGCCGGGCACGTCACCACGAACCTGCCCCATCTGCGGCGGCACCGGCGAGGTCCAGTCGGTGCAACGGTCGTTTCTCGGCCAGGTGATGACGAGCCGTCCGTGCTCCGCCTGCGGTGGCACCGGGCAGCAGATCCCGTCGCCCTGCCCGACCTGCGGGGCTGAAGGCCGAGTTCGAACCCGCCGCACCGTCTCGGTCGATGTGCCGGCCGGCATCGAGGACGGCATGCGGATCCGCCTGTCCGGACAAGGCGAGGTCGGCCCCGGCGGTGGCCCGGCGGGCGACCTCTATATCGAGGTGGCCGAGCAGCCACACGACACGTTCACCCGAGAGGGATCAAACCTGCACTGCACGATCGTGTTGCCGATGACGGCGGCCGCCCTGGGTACGGACCTCGTGCTGACCACCCTGGACGGCGAGGAGAAGCTCGACATCCGGGCCGGCACCCAGAACGGCGCGGTGTTGACTCTCCGGGGCCGGGGCGTACCTCGGCTGCGCAGTAACAATCGGGGCGACCTGCTCGTGCACGTCGAGGTGCGCACGCCGACTCGTCTCGACGACGCGCAGGAGAAGCTGCTGCGCGAGCTCGCTGCGCTCCGCCAAGAGGAGGTCGCGGTGAACGGCAGCCGGTCGGGCCTGTTCAGCAAGGTCCGCGACGCGTTCGGCGGCCGCTGACGCCAAAACCACCCACGAAATCGCTCCGCGATTTCGCGGGACCCTGGTTCGCTGCTCGATTTCGCGCGGAACCCCCTGGCCCTCGCCGTCCACACCTTCGGGTATGGCCTCCTCGGCCGCCTTGCGAGCCGACGCCTGGATAACCACATCTGGCAGACGACTTCCCTCGCGGGACACTAAGCCTCGTGACTCCGCCGTTTTTCCTGCTCGACCCGCTGCCCGAAGGTGACGCGATCGTCCTGGACGGCGCCGAAGGCCGCCACGCCGCGACGGTCATGCGCATCCGTGTCGGTGAGACGGTGCTGGCCGGCGACGGTCAAGGATCCGTGCTCGAAGGGACGGTCGTCGCGATCCGACCGCGTGGCCTGCAGCTCGCCGTCTCTGGTCGGCGAACAGAACTCCGAGCCGATCCGCGAGTCGTGGTGGTCCAGGCGCTACCCAAGGGCGACCGGGGTGAGCTCGCCGTCGAGTTGCTGACCGAGCTCGGCGTGGACGAGATCCTGCCCTGGCGGGCAGCGCGGTGTGTGACGGTCTGGACCGGCACTCGGGGAGACCGGGCGGTGGCGAAGTGGCGCCGGACAGCGCGCGAAGCAGCGAAGCAAAGCCGGCGCGCATGGGTGCCGACGGTCAGCGAGCCCACAGACACCGAAGGTGTCGCGGCGCGGCTCACCGGCGCCTCCAGCGCCCTGGTGCTACACGAACAGGCGACAAACCGATTCGGCGATTTCACCCCATCGACGAGCGGCGAACTTGTCGTCGTCGTCGGCCCCGAAGGGGGGATCACCGACAGTGAGCTCGCCCTTCTGGAGGGCGCCACGCCGGTACGCCTCGGGCAGCCCGTCCTGCGCACCTCGACCGCTGGGGCGGCCGCGTTGGCCGCTCTCGCGCCCCGGCTCGGACGCTGGAATTAGCGTGGATCGGGATTCTCATGCGCACCTCCGGGGTCTTCGGGCGTCAGGAAAGTAGAATGAGCCGGGTCCACCCCCGGACCGAGCAGAAAGCCGAACTTGTCAGATCCCACTTCCCGGTCTGATCGCGTCTCCACCACCCTCGTCGTACCCGGCGAGCAAGCGATGGTTGCCCTACTCGGCTCGCGAGACGAGTTGCTACGGGTTATCGAGACCAAGCTTGACAGCGACATCCATGTTCGTGGCAACGAGATCACCATTACCGGCGCTCCAGCCGACAACGCCATCGCGGTGCGGTTATTCGAGGAGCTACTAGAACTCATTCGGGCCGGCCAGAACCTGACTCCCGACGCGGTTGGCCATGCGCTCGGGATGCTTACCGCGGACTCGGCCGAGCGCCCCGCCGAGGTGCTCAGCCTCAACATCCTGTCCCGCCGGGGCAAGAACATCCGCCCCAAGACCTTGAACCAGAAGCACTACGTCGACGCGATCGACCGGCACACGGTGGTGTTCGGGATCGGGCCGGCGGGCACCGGAAAGACGTATCTTGCGGTTGCGAAGGCCGTCCAGGCGTTGCAGGCCAAGCAAGTGACCCGCATCATCCTGACCCGGCCGGCCGTCGAAGCCGGCGAGCGGCTGGGCTTCCTGCCGGGCACGTTGTACGACAAGATCGACCCGTACTTGCGGCCACTACTGGATGCGTTGCACGACATGCTGGATCCGGAGTCGATTCCCCGCCTCACCCAGGCCGGGACCATCGAGATCGCACCGCTTGCCTACATGCGCGGTCGGACGCTCAACGACGCGTTCATCATTCTCGACGAGGCCCAGAACACCACGCCCGAGCAGATGAAGATGTTCCTGACCCGCTTCGGCTTCGGCTCGAAGATCGTGGTCACCGGGGACATCACCCAAATCGATCTACCCGGCGACACCCGCAGCGGCCTGAAGGTCGTGCGCGAGATCCTCACCGACATCGATGACGTGCGGTTCGCCTATCTCACGAGCACTGACGTCGTACGGCATCGGCTCGTCGGTGAGATCGTCGATGCGTATGCCCGGTGGGACGAGCGTGACGCGGGCAGCCGGCAGAGCCCGCCACCCCATCGGGCGGGACCACGCCGCTGAGGTCGACGTGAGCATCGAGATCAACAACGAGTCCGGCGTCTCGGTCGACGAGGTGGCTCTGGTCGAGCTCGGCCGTTACGTGCTCGACTCGTTGTCGGTGAATCCGATGGCGGAGCTGTCCATCGTGCTGCTCGACGCGGACGCCATGGCCGCGCTGCACCGGCAGTGGATGGACGTCGAGGGGCCGACCGACGTGATGGCGTTTCCGATGGACGTGGAGGAGCTCGCATCCGAGCACACCGAACCCAGCGGTCCGCCGCGCCCCGACGCCAACGGAGTGGGCGCGTTGCTCGGCGATGTCGTCCTGTGCCCGGAAGTAGCGGCGGAGCAGGCCCGCCACGCCGGGCACTCGACCGAATCGGAACTTGCGCTGCTCTGTACCCACGGAATCCTGCACCTGCTCGGGTACGACCATGGCGAGCCCGAGGAGGAGCGCGAGATGTTCGCGCTGCAGGCGCGCCTCGTCGGTGGCTGGGCCGAGCGATCCGGGCGGGCACCGATCCGGGCGCCGCGCCCGGGAACCAGAGGAGAAGTGCGCGACATCGCCACCGGCGCCCGGTCCGGTGAGCGCCATGGCTGACCCAGACCATCCTCGGCACGGGAGCAGCCCGTGAAGGCATCCGACATCGCCCTGCTGGTGATCGCGATCGTGCTGGTTCCAATCGGCGGGGTGTTGGCCTGCGTCGACTCGGCGCTGGCGCGCGTCTCGGTAGCGCGCATCGACGAGTTGGTCCGCGAGGGCCGCCGCGGCGCGAAAACGCTGAGCGGCTTGGTCATCGATCGCGCCCGCTACACCAACTTGCTGCTGCTCCTGCGGATGACATGCGAGATCACGTCGACCGTTCTCGTCACGCTCGTCGCGCGGTCGGTGTTCGGTCCCGACTGGCCCGTCGTGCTGCTCACGATCGGGGTCATGGTGGTCGTCAGCTATGTGTTCGTGGGCGTCGGCCCGCGGACGCTGGGTCGCCAGCACCCCTATCGGGTCGCGCTGTTGTTCGCCGCTCCCGTCCGCGCCCTCGGCCGGGTGTTCGGGCCGCTCGCGTCCCTGTTGATCCTCTTCGGCAATGCGGTGACTCCGGGCCGGGGTTTCCGCGACGGACCGTTCTCGTTCTCGTCGGAGGCCGAGCTGCGCGAGCTCGTCGACGTTGCCGAACGGGGAGGAGTCGTCGAGCACGACGAGCGCGAGATGATCCAGTCCGTCTTCGAGTTGAGCAACACGATCGCGCGCGAGGTCATGGTGCCGCGGACGGAGATCGTCTGGATCGAGCGCACCAAGACCGTGCCGCAGGCGCTGGCACTGGCGCTGCGCAGCGGATTCTCCCGGATCCCGGTTGTCGGCGAGAGCGTCGACGACATCATCGGCGTCGTGTACCTGAAGGATCTGGCCCGGCGCAGCCAGGACCCCGAGCGGGCCCGGATAACCCGAGTCGACGAGGTGATGCGTCAGCCGATCCTCGTGCCGGAGTCGAAGCCAGTCGATGAACTCATGCGGGAAATGCAGCTCCACCGCACCCACATCACGATCGTCATCGACGAGTACGGTGGCACGGCCGGACTGGTCACGATCGAGGACATCCTCGAGGAGATCGTGGGTGAGATCACGGACGAGTACGACAACGAAAGCCCGCCCATCGAGCGGCTGGACGAGAACACCGCTCGGGTGACCGCTCGTCTCTCGGTCGAGGACCTGGCGCACTTGTTCGACATGGAGCTGCCCGCCCGGGATGACGTCGAGACGGTGGCCGGGCTGCTCGCCGAGCGCATCGGTCGCGTGCCGATCCCGGGAGCGACGGCCCGAGTCAACGGACTGGAGCTGGTGGCCGAAGGCGCCGGCGGCCGACGGCACCGTATCGACACCGTCCTCGTGCGGCGGTTGTCGACAGACGAAGCGCACGCCCAGCCGGAAGCCCGGGTGGAGAGCGCGTGACCGAGGTGTCCGTCGAGGACGCCAAGCTCGTCACGCTGGCTCGGGCGGCCAGAGCGCGGGCCGGCAGCGGGCAAGGTGCGGCTGTGCGGGATGCGGACGGCCGGACCTATGTGGCAGTAGGCGTCGTTCTGGCTTCGTTACAGCTCACCGCCCTGCAGCTGGCAGTGGCCATGGCGGTGTCGTCCGGGGCGTCGCGGCTGGCGGCGGCCGTCGTGGTCGGTGCGGAACCCGATGCCGGTCCCGGATTACGCGCGCTGCATGATGTGACGCCGGAGGCTGTTGCCTACCACGCCGATCCAGACGGCACGCTGCGCTGACCTATCGGCCGTCGGAGCGCGGCGAGATCTGCTACATGCGATGATCCGGCCGATGGAACCCACCAACTGGTCACGGATCGTCGCGGCCGACGGTCGGCACCTCGAGGTGTTGAGCTTGGGTCGGGCAGACGCGATGCCGGTGCTCTTCCACGGCGGGACTCCGACCGCGGCCGTGGTGTATCCGCCGGCCGCCGAGGCGGTGACACGCCATGCCATCCGGGTGATCACCTACTCGCGACCGGGCTATGCCACGTCCGACCCGCAACCGGGTAGGTGCGTCGCCGACGCGGTTGCGGATGTCGAGGCGATTCTCGACGCGATCCAAGCCGATCGATTCGTCACGATCGGGTGGTCGGGTGGCGGTCCGCACGCACTCGCGTGCGCGGCGCTGACGTCCGACCGGTGCCTGGCCGCCGCCACGATCGCCGGCGTGGCACCGTACCCAGCACCCGGCCTCGACTGGCTGGCCGGGATGGGGCGGGAGAACGTCGAGGAGTTCGGCGCCGCGCTGGCCGGCATCGACGCGCTATCGGCCTACCTGACCGCGGCGGCCGGTGACCTTGCCAACGTCACGGCCAACCGGGTCGCGGCCACGCTGGGCGGGCTGGTGTCTGAGGTCGACGTGGCGTCTCTGCGCGGCCCGTACGCCGACTGGGCCGCTACGACGTTCCGCAAGTCGGTGAGCACGGGTATAGACGGTTGGCGAGACGACGACATGGCATTCGTCCGGCCGTGGGCCTTCGATCTCACGATGATTCGCCGACCGGTCGCGGTCTGGCAGGGCGATCAGGATTGCATGGTGCCGTTCGCGCACGGCGAATGGCTGGCCGCGCATCTGCCGACCGCGCAACCTCATCTGTTGGCTGGGCAGGGGCACCTATCGTTGGCGTTCGACGCCTTCGACGAGATCGTCGAGGATCTTCTGGACCTGGCCAAGTGACGCGCTCGCCTATCGGCGTCAGCTGCGTGAGCTGGTGCCGGTGAGAGCGGCAGTAGCGCCGAGCGCGAGGTACACGCCGCCGGATATGAGTCTCTGTCGATTGGCCCAGCCCGGGCGACGACGCAACCAGGTGCCGACGCTGCCCGCGCTCGTGGCCCAGACGGTGTCGAAGAGCAAGCCCAGCAGGGTGAAGATGGCCCCGAGTACGAGGATCTGGCTCGTCGTCGACCCACGGTGCGGGTCGAGGAACTGCGGGAAGAAGGCGACGAAGAAGATCGCCACCTTGGGGTTGGCGATTCCGACGCCGAAGGCCTCGGCGAATGCCCGGCCTCCGCTGGGTGGGCGCGGCGCGGTGGGCCCGACGAGTTCCAGGTGGCCGCGCCCGAGCAATGCGCGGACGCCCAGGTAGATCAAGTACGCGGCGCCGCCGTAGCGAAGCAAGGAAAAGGCGACCGCCGACGAGGCGATGACCGCGCTGAGGCCAGCGGCCGTTACGAGGACGAACACCGCGGTGGCCGTCTCTACCCCGGCGACGGAAATCAGCGCGACGCGTCGCCCGTCACCGATTCCTCGCGCCAGCAGGAAGATCACGTTCGGTCCCGGCAGCAGAATCAGGGCGACGGCAGCGGCTGTGAACGCGAGCAGCGTCGTGGTCGTCGGCATGCCGCGACGGTATCGCCCGGCACCGAACGAGTTTCTATCGACTATTTGCCGGGAGCCCTCGCGGGCAACCCTATTCTGGAATGAGTCGAGAAAGCGGTGGACCAACAATGGGAGACTTTCGAGATGACAACCGAGCCGGCGACGCAACGCGCGTTCCGCTCGGGATTTTGCTGCTTCGTCGGCCGGCCTAACACCGGCAAGTCCACCCTCACGAACGCGCTCGTCGGCACCAAGGTCGCTATCACGAGCGACAAGCCGCAAACGACCCGGCGGGCGATTCGGGGAATCGTCAACCGAGCGGACGCCCAGCTCGTCGTCGTCGACACGCCCGGGCTGCACCGGCCGCGCACCCTGCTCGGCGAACGGCTCAACGATGTCGTTCGCACGACGTTGAGCGAGGTCGATGTCATCGGGTTCTGCGTGCCGGCTGACCAGCGCATCGGTCCCGGTGATCGCTACATCGCGGCTGAGCTCGCCTCGGTCGCGGCGCCCGTTGTAGCCATCGTTACGAAGGTCGACGCGGTAAGCACTGCGCGCGTGGCCGCCCAGCTGATGGCGGTCAGCGAGCTCGGAGAGTTCTCCGACATTGTTCCGGTTTCCGCCGTCACCGGCGACCAGGTTGAGCTGCTCGCCGATCTGTTCGTCGCACAACTCCCGGCCGGCCCGGTGCTCTACCCGACCGACGTGAACACCGACGAGCCGGTCGAGATCAGCGTGGCCGAACTTGTCCGCGAGGCCGCGCTCGACGGCGTTCGTGACGAGCTACCGCACTCTATTGCCGTGACCGTGGACGAGATGCGCCCCCGCGATGGGCGCCCCGACCTCACCGAGGTGTTCGCCACCATCCACCTGGAGCGAAGCAGCCAGAAAGGCATCCTGATCGGCGCCGGCGGGTCCAGGCTGAAGGCCATCGGTACCGCGGCCCGACCGCAGATCGAGCGACTGCTCGGCACCCGCGTACACCTCGACCTGCACGTCGCGGTCGAGTCGGACTGGCAACGGGATCCACGCAAGCTCGGCCGCCTGGGCCTCTAGGACACTGAGTGCTCAGCACATACCGCGCTGCGTTCCGAACGCCGGGAACGGCAGAATTCACCGCCGCCGGCTTCGTCATGCGCATGCCAATTGCGATCTACCCCATCGGGCTGGTGCTGCTTCTTTCGATCCGGACCGGTCATTACTCGTTCGCCGGACTGCTGAGCGGAACGTATGTCGTGGCCAACGGCGTCGGCACGCCGATTCTGGGCCGCCTGGTCGACCGGTACGGGCAGCACCGGGTCCTGATCCCGGCGTCGGCCGGGCATATCGCCGCTGCCATCGCCCTCGGGCTGCTCGTTGGAGCGAACGCTCCGGATGGCGCCCTGCTGGCTCCGGCCGTAGTGCTCGGGTTCTGTTATCTATCGGTCGGATCGCTGACTCGGGCGCGCTGGTCGTTCGTTCTGGCTGGTCGCCCTGAGCTCACCACGGGCTACTCGGTCGAGTCCGTCCTGGACGAGGTGATCTTCACTGTCGGACCGCTGATCGCGACGCTAGTTGCCACGCAAATCGACCCGCTGGGCGTGCTGGTCGTCGGCAGCGCATTGGTGGGCGTCGGCGCCGTTTGGCTTCGGCAGCAGCGGTCCACTGAGCCGCCGGCCCACCCGGCCGGAACGGCTCGGCGCCCCAGCGCGTTGCGCTATACCGGCCTGCCGCTTCTCATCGTGGCCGGCGCGGCCATGGGCGGGGTGTTCGCGAGTGCTGAGGTCACCGCCATCGCGTTCTGCGGCCAGCGCGGTGCGACGGCTTGGAGCGGGTTGGTACTGGCCGCTTTCGCCACTGGTAGCGCGGTCAGCGGCTTCTTCTACGGATCGCGGCACTGGCGCCCGCCCGTCCTGGATCGGTTCCGCGTTCAGGCGTTGGTGTTCGGCTTGCTCCCGTGGCTGTTCCTGTTGGCGACGAATATCCCGGTGCTGGCCGCGATCATCTTCGTCGTCGGGCTGGGTATCGCTCCGACGCTGATCACCGCCTTCACCCTCATCCAGCAGATCGTCCCGGCCGCGGCGCTGACCGAGAGCATGGGGTGGTTCTCCACTGGCATCGCAGTGGGCTACGGGATCATGTCGGCGCTAGTCGGACGCATCGCCGACGCGCATGGCGCCCGGCCGGCCTTCCTCGTGACTGTCGGATGCGGCCTGGCTCTCGGCGTGACCGCCGTTGTGCTGTACCAGCAATTGGCTCGCCGACCAGTGGCGCCGCAACCGGTGTCTGTCGGCCCGGAGTGAGATCATTGATGGGTGCCGCTGTATCGGGACGAAGCGGTCGTGCTGCGAGTGCACAAGCTCGGTGAGGCTGACCGGATCGTCAGTCTGCTTACGCGTCGACACGGCCGGGTCCGCGCGGTCGGCCGGGGTGTCCGGCGCACAACCTCGAAGTTTGGCGCCCGCCTGGAGCCCGGCAGCCATGTCGACGTACAGCTACTGACCCGCAATCCGCAGGCGCCCGGTGATGCCCCCGCGCGCCGCAAGCTCGACACCGTCATCCAGACCGAGTCGTTGGACGCATTCGGCGCGCGGCTGTCCGGCGACTACGCCCGGTGGACGTCCCTGTCGGCGATCTGCGAGACGACAGAGCGCCTCACCGAGGAGGGGGAGCCCGCCCTGCGGTTGTACCTGCTTCTCGTCGGGGCGCTGCGGGCCCTCACCGGGCGGGAGCACGACCCGTCGCTCGTCCTGGACGCTTTCCTCATCCGGGCCTTGTCCGGCGCCGGCTGGGAACCGGCGTTGCGTGAATGCGCGAACTGCGGCGCGCTGGGCCCACACGTGGCGTTCAACGTGCCCGCCGGAGGGGCCGTCTGCGAGTCCTGCCGGCCACCTGGTTCGCCGTGCCCCCAGTCCGGGACCATCGACCTGATGGTCGCGCTTCTCAGCGGTGATTGGGCGCGGGCGGATGCCAGTCCGAGAAACGTGCAGCGCGAGGCCAGCGGGCTGATCGCCGCTCACCTGCAATGGCATCTCGAGCGCGGGCTGCGGTCCCTGCCGCTCGTCGACCGTTGATCCCGCCGGCGCCCGCGCGGGCACGGGATACCGTGGCGCGGTGACCTCGTCGACGACCGCGTCAGGCCGCCGGGGCGATGCCCGGCGGTGGCCGGATCCGCCGCCCCATCCATCGGGCGAGCGCCCACCAACGATCCCGGTCGAGTTCTTGCCCCGACACGTCGCCCTCGTCATGGACGGCAACGGACGCTGGGCTCGGCAGCGCGGACTGCCTCGAACCGAGGGGCATCGGGCGGGCGAAGCCGCGCTCCTCGATGTGTTGCACGGTGCGATCGAGATCGGGGTCAGCACCGTGTCGGCCTACGCGTTCTCCACCGAGAACTGGCGCCGGACGCCCGAGGAGGTGCGCTTCCTCATGGGCTTCAACAAGGAGGTGATCCGGCGCCGGCGTGACGAACTCGGCGCGCTCGGTGTGCGGATCCGGTGGGCCGGGCGGCGCCCGCGCTTGTGGCGATCGGTGATCGATCAACTCGAAGACGCCGAGGATTACACCCGCGACAACGACCGGCTGACGCTTCAGTTCTGCGTCAACTACGGCGGCCGGGCCGAGCTCGTAGACGCGATGCGCGCCATTGCTCGCGAGGTTGCGGCCGGAACGATCAATCCGGCGAAGATCGACGAGCGCACGATCGACGCGCACCTCGACGAGCCGGGATTGCCGGACGTCGACCTATTCATCCGCAGCTCGGGCGAGAAGCGCACGTCGAACTTCTTGTTGTGGCAGTCGGCCTACGCCGAGTTGGTGTTCGACGACACGCCCTGGCCCGAGTTCGATCGCCGGAACCTGTGGCGGGCCTGCTTGACCTACGCCCGGCGGGACCGGCGGTTCGGTGGCGCTGGTCCGGTCGGTTAAGAGCAGGCGTTAAGCGCCGCCGTTGGCCGGGGAATGGCCAAGCCGGCCCCGGTACCCTGGCTTAGTGCCTGCCGACCGCAACGACACCGTCGTGAATCTCGCGAAACGACGCGGCTTTGTCTTCCCATCGAGCGAGATCTACGGCGGCACCCGGTCCGCTTGGGACTACGGCCCACTCGGCGTCGAACTGAAGGAGAACATCAGGCGCGCCTGGTGGCACGCCATGGTCACCTCCCGCGATGACATCGTCGGCCTGGATTCGGCAGTGATCCTCTCATCCGATGTCTGGCGGGCGTCCGGCCACGTCGAAGCGTTCCACGACCCGCTGGTGGAATGCCTCCACTGCCACCACCGATTCCGGGCCGATCACCTCGAGGAGGCCTACGAGGCCAAGCACGGTCATCTGCCTGAGCACGGCCTCGCGGACATCAACTGCCCGAACTGCGGGACGAAGGGTCGCTTTACGCCGCCGCGCGAGTTCAACATGATGCTCAAGACATTCCTCGGTGCCGTCGAGACCGAGGAGAGTCTCTACTACCTCCGGCCGGAAACCGCGCAGGGCATTTTCATCAACTTCCTCAATGTCATGACGACCGCGCGCAAAAAGCCACCGTTCGGAATCGCGCAGGTCGGCAAGAGTTTCCGCAACGAGATCACGCCCGGCAACTTCATCTTCCGGACCAGAGAGTTCGAGCAGATGGAGATGGAGTTCTTCGTCGCGCCAGGCACTGATGCGGAATGGCACGACTACTGGCTGCAGGAGCGCTGGAACTGGTGGGTCGACCTCGGCGTCAACCCGGATAATCTGCGCCTCTTCGAGCATCCGAAAGACAAGCTGTCCCACTATTCGACCCGCACGGTCGACATCGAGTATCGGTTCCGCTTCGGTGGCGCCGAATTCGCCGAACTCGAGGGCATCGCGAACCGCACGGACTTCGACCTGAAGACGCACGCAAAACACTCCGGCGTCGATCTCACCTATTTCGATCAGGAACGCAACGAGCGGTGGACGCCCTACGTAATCGAACCGGCAGCCGGTCTGACGAGAGCCGTGCTGACGTTTCTGCTCGACGCCTACAGCGAAGACGAGGCACCTGACGCGAAAGGGAAGTTGGAGAAACGCACCGTGCTGCGACTGGACAAGCGGCTGGCACCGGTCAAAGCCGCCGTCTTGCCCCTGTCTCGTCACGCCGATTTGTCGCCGAAGGCGCGTGACCTGGCCGCAACGCTCCGGCGCTGCTGGAATGTGGAGTTCGACGACACGCAGGCGATCGGCCGCCGGTATCGACGCCAGGACGAGATCGGCACGCCGTATTGCGTCACGGTCGATTTCGACACTCTTGACGACAACGCCGTAACGATCCGGGATCGGGACAGCATGGCCCAGGACCGCATCGCCATCGATCAGGTTGAGTCCTACCTTGCCGACCGGCTCGCTGCTTGTTGACCGGCCGGCTGGTAGCACAGCCGGACTTGGCCGCGTCGACCCCATTACCGCACCGCTCCGGCTCTCGGAGCGGGTCGTGGCACCGGTACCGGTCGTGCTGGCGCCGATGGCCGGCATCACGAACACCGCGTTCCGTCGACTGTGTCGCGTCTACGGTCCCGGGTTGTTCGTGGGCGAGATGATCACCTCTCGTTCGCTTGTCGAGCGTCATCCGAAAACCCTGCGACTGATCCGGTTCGCGCCGGATGAGAGGCCCCGCAGCGTTCAGCTGTACGGCGTTGATCCAGTGGTCGTGCGGACGGCGGTGCGGATGATCGTCGAGGAAGATCTTGCCGACCACATAGACCTCAACTTCGGTTGCCCGGTGCCCAAGGTGACTCGCAAGGGCGGCGGAGCAGCGTTGCCGTGGCGCATCGACCTGTTCAGCGACATCGTGACCGCGGCCGTCCAGGCCGCCGCTGCGGCGCTGCCGATCACGGTCAAGATGCGGCTCGGCATCGACGCCAACCACCTGACTTACCGCGAAGCCGGCCTGCGCGCGCAGGACGCGGGCGTGACCTATGTGGCCCTGCATGGGCGGACGGCGGCTGACTTCTACGGAGGTCAGGCCCGCTGGGGTCCGATCGCTGAGTTGGCCGATCTGCTGGACATCCCGGTGCTCGGAAACGGCGACATCTGGGAGGCCGAGGACGCGCTGCGCATGATCGCCGAAACCGGGTGTGCTGGCGTGGTCGTCGGCCGTGGCTGCCTCGGGCGGCCGTGGCTGTTCGCCGATCTCGCGGCGGCGTTCACCCGTCGGGAGGAGCGATCGCGACCCGATCTGCGCGAAGTGACCCGGGCGATGCGCCAACACGCCGAACTTCTCGCCGAGTGGCTCGGGGAGGAACGCGGGCTGCCCGAATTCCGGAAGCACGTCGCGTGGTACCTGAAGGGCTTCGTGGTCGGCAGCGACACCCGCGCAGCGTTGGGCAGCGTGTCGACGCTCGCCGAACTCGACCGCCGGACGAGCGGTCTGGATCTCGACCAGCCATTCCCGGATGACGTGCTCGGGCGCCCGCGCGGCCGGACGACGCCGGCCCGGCCGGTGGCGCTCCCGGACGGTTGGCTGGCCGACCGCCGGACGCGTAGCCTGCCTGCGGACGCGGAGCTCTGCGATTCGGGCGGTTGAGTCGCTCGTGGTTGCCGAGCAGAGCATGGCCTGCGTCCTAGCGAAAAGCGATCTCGGGCCTTACCGTCTACTAACCCCACCGATCGAAGGGTGAGAGTGCGAAATGCCGAAGTTCGTGTACGACTTTGCCGAAGGTAACAAGGACCTGAAGGATCTGCTGGGGGGCAAGGGCGCCAACCTGGCCGAGATGACGAACCTCGGCCTGCCTGTCCCGCCCGGGTTCACGATCACGGTTGAGGCCTGCAAGGCGTATCTGCAGTCAGGTCGCGAGCCGGCCGAGCTGGCCGACGAGGTGAGCGCGCATCTGGACAGCCTGGAATCGCAGATGGGGAAGCGTCTCGGTCAGCCCGACGACCCGCTGCTTGTGTCCGTGCGGTCTGGGGCGAAGTTCTCGATGCCCGGGATGATGGAAACCGTCCTGAACATCGGCCTGAACGACCAGTCCGTGCGCGGATTGGCGGCGCAAGCGGGCAACGAGCGCTTCGCGTTCGACTCGTACCGCCGGCTGATCCAGATGTTCGGAAAGACAGTGCTGGGCATCCCAGGGGATGCCTTCGAGGAGGCGTTGGCCGCGGCCAAGCAGGCGAAGTCCGGCGATGAGCTCGCCAGTGACCTGGACCTGGACGCCGCGGACATGCGCCGGCTCGTAGAGACGTTCAAGGACGTCGTGGTCAAGCACGCCGGTCGCGAGTTCCCGCAGGAACCACGCGAGCAGATGGACCTTGCCGTTCGCGCGGTGTTCGACTCGTGGAACACCCCGCGTGCGGTGCTGTACCGGCGCCAGGAACGGATCCCAGGCGACCTGGGCACAGCGGTGAACATCGTCGCGATGGTGTTCGGCAATCTGGGCATGGACTCCGGAACGGGGGTGGCGTTCACGCGGGACCCCGCGTCCGGCGCCCAGGGCGTCTACGGGGACTACCTGCAGAACGCTCAAGGCGAGGACGTCGTCTCCGGGATCCGCAACACGGTGCCCTTGACCGATCTGGAACAGATCGACAAGCGCTCCTACGACGAGCTGATGCGCATCATGCACATCCTTGAGGAGCATTACCGGGATTTGTGCGACATCGAATTCACCATCGAGCGCGGCAAGCTGTGGATGCTGCAGACCCGGATCGGTAAGCGCACGGCGGGGGCGGCGTTCCGGATTGCGACGCAACTCGTCGACCAGGGCCTGATCGACATGGACGAGGCCCTGCAGCGGGTAACCGGTGCCCAGCTCGCCCAGTTGATGTTCCCGCGATTCGACGACTCGGCGAGTCCCACGAAGATTGCGCACGGTATGAACGCCTCGCCCGGGGCAGCCGTCGGCAAGGTCGTATTCGACTCCGACACCGCGGTCGAGTGGAGCAACCGCGGAGAGAAGGTAATTCTCGTGCGCCGGGAGACCAATCCCGACGATCTACACGGCATGGTCGCGGCGCAAGGCATCTTGACCAGCCGCGGCGGCAAGACCAGCCACGCAGCGGTGGTCGCCCGTGGGATGGGCAAGACCTGCGTGTGCGGCGCGGAATCCATCGATGTGTCCAACAATGACCGACGATTCACAACCCGGAGTGGTGTCGAGGTCTACGAGGGAAACGTCATATCCATCGACGGCACGTCGGGTGACGTGTTCCTCGGCGAGGTGCCGGTAGTGGACTCACCGGTGGTGCAGTACTTCGAGGGCGAGCTCGATCCGGAATCGCCCGAGGCGGGCGACTTGGTCGCGGCTGTGCACCGGGTCATCCGGCATGCGGATGGGCTGCGGCGAATGACTGTTCGAACCAACGCCGACGTCGGCGACGACGCGGCCCGGGCCCGCCGGTTCGGAGCGCAGGGCATCGGTCTGTGCCGTACTGAGCACATGTTCCTGGGTGATCGGCGTGCTCTCGTCGAGGCGCTCATACTCGCGGACACGGATGAGGAACGTGGACGGCAGCTCGCCGAATTGCTTCCGCTGCAACGGAAAGACTTCGTCGACATCTTTGAAGCCATGGACGACCTGCCCGTGACGATCCGGCTCCTCGATCCACCTTTGCACGAGTTCCTTCCGGACCTCACCGAGCTGTCGGTGCGGGTCGCGCTGGCGGAGGCCCGCGGCGAGGCCACCGAGTTGGACCGTCGCTTGCTCCAGGCCGTGCAGCGGCTGCACGAGCAGAACCCGATGCTCGGCCTGCGCGGAGTGCGGCTTGGCGTGGTCATTCCGGGCCTGTTCGAGATGCAGGCCCGAGCGATCCTGGAGGCCGCCTCCGAGCGCATTGTGGCCGGTGGCCGGCCGCGGGTGGAGATCATGGTCCCGCTTGTCGCGAGCGTTCAGGAATTGGAGACCGTCAAGCAGGACATCCTTCAGGTCGCGCGGGACGTCCGCACCGAGACGGGGGTGAACCTGGAGTTCCTCATCGGCACGATGATCGAGCTTCCGAGGGCGGCCGTGACAGCCGACCAAATTGCCGAATCGGCCGAGTTTTTCTCCTTCGGCACCAACGATCTCACCCAGACAACCTGGGGTTTCTCCCGCGACGACGTGGAAGCCTCTTTCTTCTCGGCCTATCTGGAGAAGGGCATCTTCGGCGTTTCGCCGTTCGAGACGATCGATCGTGATGGTGTCGGCGCACTGGTACGGGTCGGTGCTGAACGAGGGCGGGCCGCACGCCCCGGCCTCAAACTCGGGGTCTGCGGCGAACACGGCGGCGACCCGGAGTCGGTCCGCTTCTTTGACGAGGTCGGTCTCGACTACGTCTCCTGTTCCCCGTTCCGGGTCCCCGTCGCTCGGCTCGAGGCGGGACGGGCCAGCGCGTCCTCGAGCATGACGTCGGACTCGGCCTGACTCACGACGAGAATCGGCATCGGTGCGCTTCTCCAACCTCCTGACGGTTGTTGGCGCGCACGCTGAAGGGGAAGTCGGCAATGTCGTTGTCGGCGGCATTGGCGACGTTCCCGGTCACACGATGTTCGACAAGATGCGGTATCTCGCCGAGCATCGGGACGACATCCGTCAGCTGCTGCTAAGGGAGCCACGCGGCAACGTCATCCGCAGCGCGAACGTCGTACTGCCGTCCAACCATCCGGAGGCGCAGCTCGGCTATGTCGTGATGGAGTCGACCGAGTACCCCGTCATGTCCGGCAGCAACACCATCTGCGTCGCCACCGTCGTGCTGGAAACCGGTCTGCTACCGATGGTGGAGCCGGTTACCGAGCTTGCCCTCGAGTCACCGGCCGGCCTGATCCGGTTGACCTGCACCTGCCGCGACGGCAAGGTGACGAGCGTTCGGTTCCGCAATCAGCCGGCCTTCGTGTATCACCTCGGCGCGGCGGTCGAGGTGCCCGGGTTGGGCACCCTGCCGGTCGATGTCGCATGGGGTGGCATGGCTTACGTCCTGGTCGACGCCCCCAGTCTCGGCTTCGAGCTCGCGCCCGACGAAGCCCGCGACCTCTGCGTGGTCGGCCAGCAGATCAAGGAGGCGGCAGCGGCGCAGCTCCCGGTCGTGCACCCGGACCATCCCGATTTCGCCGGCATCACGATCGCGGCGTTCACCCGTCCCGCCGAACGAGTCGACGGAGTGTTGACCGCCCGCAATGCTGTGGTTGTCTCACCCGGCCGCTTGGACCGTTCACCCTGTGGGACTGGCACGTCAGCGCGCCTCGCGGTCATGCGCGCGCGAGGCGAGATCGAGGTCGGCGAACTCTTCGTCCACGAGTCGATCATCGGCGGCCGGTTCGACGCGAGGATCGAGGAGCTGACAACCGTCGCATCGGTTCCGGCCGTGATCCCGAGCGTGGCCGGGCAGGCCTACCTCACCGACGTCTCGCAGATCGGCCTCGATCCGGCCGATCCTTTCCCCCGTGGATACACACTGTCTGACACCTGGATGAGTTCACCCCGCTGACGGCACGGTGTCACCCTCGCGAGGTAGGTTCGAGACGTGTTCCGCCGCCGTTCCCGCTCGCCCGAGGAAGCGTTCACGCAGCGGCGGCGCGATCCGCGCGGCAACACCGAGATCTCGCCGACCACCGCCGCCCTGCAACAGATCCTCGACGAGTACGGCCTGAAGCACTCGATCGACGACGATGGCGACTTGACGGTCCGGTGGGAGAAGTGCAGCGTCTACTTCTTCCACTACGGGGAGCGGAACGAGGTCGTTCAGGCGCGCATGTACGTCAACCGCCGGTTTGCCGTCGACCTACGTCCGTCCATCGCCTTGATGCTCGACGACTGGAACCGCACCAAACTGTTCCCCAAGGCCTACACCGTGCTCCCTGACGACGGCATGGTCGGCATCTGCGCCGAGCAGTGTTACGACTTCGAGGCCGGAGTCACCCGCAACCAGCTCAAGTACACCGTGGGCGTGTGGATAGACACCTTGCTGCGCTTCGCGGAGTGGGTTGACGATCAGGTCCCTGAAGGCGAATAGCCCGTGTACGACGCGACGGCGCGCGCTCGTCGCGCGATCGAGCCGGCCAAGCGGGCCGATGCTGGGGGCGCCACGGCAACTCGAAGCGAGTTCGAGCGGGATCGGGCGCGCGTGCTGCACTCGTACGCTTTCCGTCGCCTCGCGGACAAGACCCAGGTCGTCGTGCCTGGCGAAGACGACTTTCCTCGAACCCGGCTCACGCACTCGCTCGAGGTGGCGCAGATCGCGCGGGAGATGGGCGCGGCGCTCGGCTGTGACCCGGACGTCGTCGACGCCGCCGGACTGGCGCATGACCTCGGACACCCGCCGTTCGGCCACAACGGTGAGGACGCCTTGGACGAAGTCGCCGGCCCGATCGGCGGATTCGAGGCCAATGCTCAGACGTTGCGCATCCTGACCCGGTTGGAAGCTAAGGTCATCGAGTCCGACGGCAGCTCCGCTGGACTGAACCTGACCCGGGCGACCTTGGATGCGGCCACGAAGTACCCGTGGTTGCGGCGGGACGGATGCCGGAAGTTCGGGGTCTACGCCGAAGACCAGGCGGCATTCGACTGGATCCGGACCGGCGCGCCGGCCGACCGCCGCTGTCTGGAGGCCCAGGTCATGGACTGGGCGGATGACGTGGCCTACTCGGTGCACGATGTGGAAGACGGCGTGTACGGCGGCCATATCCGCCTGGCCGAGGTCGACGACACGGCTCGAACACAACTCGTCGGAGTGGCCAAGGAGCTGTACACGGACATGCCGGCCAGCAGGCTCGAGCCGGTTCTGGATCAACTCCTGGCTTTGCCGACGCTCACCGACCTCGCGGGATACGACGGCTCGTTCGCGGCGCAGGCGGCCGCGAAGCGGGCGACCAGCGAACTCACGGGCCGGTTCGTGGGTGCTGCGGTGCGCGCCACCCGGGAGCGATTCGGACGTGGGAGTCTGTCGCGTTACGCGGCCGACCTGGTGATTCCCGACACGGTCGCAGCCGAGTGCGCGCTGCTCAAGGCGCTCGCTGCGCACTATGTCATGCGCCGACCGGGCACCGCCGAACGGCTGGCCGGCCAGCGTCGGACCCTGCGTCAGTTGGCCTCGGCTCTCGTCGAATCGGCGCCCGACGGGCTCGACTCCGTGGCTCGCGTGGCCTGGGCCGCCGCGGCCGACGATGCCGGACGGCTCCGCGCCGTCGTGGATCAGGTTGCCCAGCTCACCGATTCCGCTGCCGTGGCCTGGCACGCGGCGCTGCGCGGGCGGCCGGGCGTCGAAGCAGGTGCCTCGGTCCGTGCTTAGGGTCGCGTTATCGAGGTGCGTTTACCCGCCTGGGCGGCCCGGCCGACGGCTCGCTTCGCTGCCCGATTCGGTGGGGGCCCCGGGGTCGTCTCGAATGGGCGCTGCCGCTCGTCCCCTCCGCCGCCTTTGCGATCCATCCGCCTAGATACCCGCATCCACACAAAGAACCTCGTTGACGAGACACTAAACTCACCCCGTGGCGGGTCGCATCCGGGACGAGGACGTCGCCATGGTCCGCGACCGATCGCCGATCGCCGACGTCATTGGCGAACGGGTCGCGCTGCGGAACGCCGGTGGGGGCAACCTGAAAGGACTGTGCCCGTTCCACGAGGAGAAGTCGCCTTCGTTGTCCGTGTCACCGGCGCGTGGCCTCTTTCACTGCTTCGGATGTGGTGTCGGCGGAGATGTGATCCGGTTCATCGAGCGGATCGATCATGTCAGCTTCAGCGAGGCGGTAGAACGGCTCGCGGCCGAGGCGGGCATCGAACTGCATTACGTCGACGGACCAGGCGCGAGTCGACCGCCCGGGCAGCGTTCCCGGCTGGTTGATGCCCACTCCGCCGCCGCGAGGTTCTATGCCGAGCAGCTGGCCACGCCGGAAGGGGCGGTCGCACGCGCGTTCCTCGAGGAGCGAGGATTCGATGACGCCGCCGCTGCGACCTTCGGCTGTGGGTACGCTCCGGCGGGTTGGGACGCGCTGACCAAGACGTTGCTGGCCCGGGGCTTCAGCACGTCGGAGCTCATCGCCGGGGGATTGTCCCGGCAGTCATCTCGCGGATCCCTGATCGACCGATTCCACCGCCGCTTGCTGTGGCCGATCCGCGACCTGGCCGGCGACGTCGTCGGGTTCGGCGCTCGGCGGTTGTTCGACGACGACGCGGTCGACGCGAAGTACCTCAACACACCCGAGACGCCGATCTACAAGAAAGGCCAACTGCTCTACGGCGTCGACCTGGCCAAGCGCGAGATCGCCCGGCAGCACCGGGCAGTCATCGTCGAGGGTTACACCGACGTCATGGCCGCGCATCTGGCCGGCGTGCCGACCGCTGTGGCCACGTGCGGCACGGCGTTCGGCGGCGAGCACATTGGCGTTCTGCGCCGCTTGCTCATGGACTCCGACGCTTTCTCAGGCGAGATCATCTTCACGTTCGACGGCGACGCAGCTGGGATGAAGGCGGCCGAGCGCGCGTTCGCCGACGATCAGAAGTTCATGGCGCAGACGTTCGTCGCGATCGAGCCCACCGGGCTGGACCCGTGCGAGCTGCGGCAGAAGGCCGGCGACGAGGCGTTGCGCGATCTGGTCGCCCGCCGGGTCCCGCTGGTGCGTTTCGTGCTGAGCTCCGTCGTGGACCGCCATGACCTCGATACGGCCGAAGGACGGGCGGCGGCGCTCGATCAAGGGGTGCCGCTCATCGCCCGGATCAAAGATCACTCACTCCGAGTCGAGTATGCGCAGCTGCTTGCCCGAATGGTGGGAGTGGACGATCCCGACCGAGTGCTCGCGCGAGTGCGAGGCATCGTGCGTTCCGGCGGCCGCCCCGAGGAGCCATCGCGGCGCCCGGTGACTCCGGCGGTGGACGATGCCGTCGTCTCGGTGGAGCGGGAGGTGCTCAAGGTCGCCATGCAGCTGCCCGCGGTGGCTGGCCCCGCATTCGACGCGCTCGAGCCAACGGCGTTCGTGGTACCCGCGCATCAGGCTGTGCGCGCCGCGATCACCGCTGCCGGGGGGACGGCCAGTGCGGTGACCGGACCTGGCTGGGCCGCGGCCGTCGTCGCGCAACTGCCGGACGACGAGGCACGCTCACTGGTCCACGCGTTGGCCGTCGAACCGCTGCATACGGTGAGCGGCACACCGGAGAACTATGCCGACGTGTTGCTCGCCCGGCTGCAGGAGATGGTCGTCGCCCGCCAGGTCGCCGCGCTGAAGTCGCGGGTGCAGCGCATCAACCCGATCGAGCAGGCCGACGAACATGGTCGCCTCTGGGGTGAGCTGGTCGCTTTGGAGATGCATCGGATCCGGCTGCGCGAGCGGGCAATTGGAGGCTTGTAGTAGTGCCCTGGCTTAGCCGTCGAGCGCAGCCGCCGGCGTCCGTCATGCAGCAGTTGGACCGCGACGAGAGGGTGGTGTCCTTCGCCGATGTCGAAGGTGGTGTAGTCGTCGCGACGCCCCGGGGCCTCTGGTGGCCATTCCCCGGCGGAATGCGTCGCATCGGGTGGGAGCGCGTCGACAAGGCCGTGTGGGACGACAGCCGACTCACTGTCATCGAGGCCGACCTGATCGATGACCTGCTCCTCGTCGACCGCCCGCCGATCTCGGCTCGGGTCGTCACACCGCGCGATTTGCCGCCGACGGTGCGCAAACGGGTGGAGTCGAGCGTCGTGCGCTCGGAGGTCTATCCGGTGCCCGGTGGCTTGGCCCGCTTCGTCGGCCGTCGCATCCCCGGCCGCGACGGCGTTGCCTGGTGGGTTCGCCTAGAACCCGGAACCCGGGACACCGAGGCGGCCCGTGCCGGGATTACCGAACGTATCAGGCGGCTCGATGCTGCACACTCTGCGTGACGACGAGGGCTCAGCCCTCAGCGCGATGGCCGTCCGTAGCCATGGGTCCGGCCGTCGTCATCGTGGTCGAACCGTCCTGCGCGGGTCGCAGCTTGTTACTCACCGCGCCGGCTGCACGGTGCCGCAATTCATCGACTTGGGCTTGGAGCACACCCGCCGACGACTGCACGGTCTGGCTGCCAACGACCTGCCGGCCGAACTTCACGATCGATTCGTATTTCTCCCGACCGGCCCGAGCGCCGAGCACGTAGCCGATCGCGGCGCCAAGCAGGAACGACAACTTCATCTGTGGGACTCCCTTGTTCAGGCGCACCACCCGTGTGGCTTACCCTAGCCAGCTGAGGCGGCGCTAACGATGAGATACCCTGGCACGGCCGCGCCCAAACGTGCCGGGCGCCGATCCCCCGTAGCTCAATTGGCAGAGCGTCCGACTGTTAATCGGCAGGTTGCAGGTTCGAGTCCCGCCGGGGGAGCAAATCCGGGGCCTCTAGCGTTCTCGATCAAGATCCTGCATCATTTACTCATCGAA
>Ga0207665_10000626_pt1 | contig 23678 bp, 19 predicted proteins | sample LARL112metaG_FD_184351 | JGI IMG/M metagenome (GOLD analysis project Ga0207665, IMG submission 184351) | Corn, switchgrass and miscanthus rhizosphere microbial communities from Kellogg Biological Station, Michigan, USA - LAR L11-2 metaG... | ecosystem: Host-associated > Plants > Roots >... | reverse complement strand
CAACAAAGCCAATTGGCTGGACCAATGCTTCGTAGCCGTGGAGGTGCAACCGGCAACGCAAGCTGAAGCCATCACGGTCCTGCAAGCGTCTAAGGGTCGATTTGAAAAATTTCATGGCGTCCAATATACGGAAGATGCTTTGGCTGCCGCGGTGGCATATTCCGATCGCTATATAAACGATCGTTTTTTGCCGGACAAAGCCATTGATTTGCTCGACGATGCGGGCGCCTTCGTGAAGATGCAGCAAGTGAAGCGCAACTTACCGGACGAACTTATAGAGTGTGAGAAACGCATCAAGCTTATTGTGCACCGGATGGAAAATTCCATAGCTAATCACGAGCTGGAAAAGGCGCGCTTTTACTCCGAGGAAGAGCGAAAGGAGCGAAAAATCCTGGACGAGCTGCGGCAGAAATACAACGTCCAGAATCCGCAAGCCAGCATGGTCACGAGAGAACATATTGAAGAGGTGCTCGCTCGCTGGACAGGAATGCCGCTAGCGGCAATCCGGGAAGGGGTTTCGTCAAATCCGGCCATCGAAACGGAGCAACAAAGCACAGAGCCACCACAGGGAAAAAAGCAAAACGACAAAAATCCTTCATAACGGCTTTGCCAGCTTTTGACCCATGGAATTGGAAGCGAACTCAAGCGTGATCCCCTCATCAGCCAAGTTTGCTTTCACGTCCGCCAGACTGCCGATGATCGCATGTGCAGCTTGCAGTTGATCTGCCGGATAGGTGGTTTGCAGGGCGATAGCTTTCATCCCGGCTGAACGCGCAGAGGAAATGCCGGCAGGAGAATCTTCAAAAATCAGGCAGTCCGCTTGAGTGAAGCCAAGCAAGGCCGCGCCTTTCAAATATGGTTCGGGCGAGGGCTTGCCATGAACGACGTCATCGGCGGTGACCATGTGCCGCGGAACGGGAAGTCCGGCATAACCAAGGCGTGCCACCGCCAGTGGACGTGTGGCTGAAGTGACAATGGCGAAGCGATTGTCCGGCAACTGGGCCAGCAAGCGCGCCGCGCCCGGCAGCGCCGTCACGCCATCTTTATCAGCAATCTCCATTTGCTCGACCCGGATGTTTTCTTTTTCCGCGTCCATTGCGGGAGCCACGGCACGGATGGTTTCAATACTGCGGCGGCCGTGCGCCTGGGCGACGACGCTGACCGGATCAAAGCCGTGGGCAAGCGCCCAGACGCGCCACACCCGCTCCACGGCCGGCGCGGAATCAATCAGCACGCCGTCCATATCGAACAGGATTGCCTTCGCGGAAAAGATCATCTTCCAGAATAACAGCCAGGCGCAAGGCGGTTGCTCACAGGCGCTCGCGCCGGCAAGCCCTGGTACCTGGGATGCAACCAGCCTGATACCATCGGATTCTGGACATCGCTAGCGGCAGGTAGGATAATCGCCAATAGTTGCTTATACATCGAGGGTGGATGGATTGATCACTTCTTAACTGGTCCAGCCTTCATGCACTGGAGAGTAACTTGAAAAAACTATCGTTCCTTGTAGTGACGTTTGCCTTGGTCTTGATACTCGGAAGCGCCGCGCAAGCGCAGCAGTTTGACCTGTCGTTCGGTGTTTCCGGACTTGTCGCCCCATCGAGTACCGATACGCTGCAGACAATCGGTGGGGGAGCGTATCCGACATTTGGCCTGGATTTTCTTTTCTATCACAACCTCGGCGTGGGGTTTAATGCCGCATTCCGCGCCAAGCAAAACCTTTATCAGGGGTTTCAGCCCTTCCGTCCTTTTTTCTATGATGTTGACCTGGTCTACGCACCGCCGCTGGGCAAGCACGCCCAGTTGGAATTGTCGGCTGGAATCGGCGCTGAGAGCGTCCGCTTTTATACGCCATTCCTGACCTGCGGCACTTTTACCGGCTGTACGGATTTCGTCAGCAGCAATCACTTCCTCGGCCAGTTCGGCGGGGGACTCCGGCTTTATGTCACCAATAGGATCTTCATCCGGCCTGAGGCGCATGTGTATATCGTTCACAATAATTTTGAATTCAGTGGAGCGCAGGCTACCCGGTTCGGTCTCTCCCTCGGATATTCGTTTAAGAACCAGGAATAAAACTTTGTAAATAGTTGTCTCTAAAGGCCCATCGCGTTAAGGATGGGCCTTTAGTACGTTTGCGGAAGCGCCAACAGGACACGGGGGGCCTGTAGGGGTGGTCGCGATTGCTTTTGCGATTTGTCCAACGTTGCTGGGCAAAACATCATCCAAGTTGCTGGAGTACAAGATGGCGACCCGGATTTTGTTCGTCGATGACGAGGCGGGGATACGCAACACGCTGAAGCCAATCCTGGAGCAACATGGCTTTACGGTGACAACGGCAGCCACCGTCCCTGAGGCCCTGGAACAGATCAATCACGCCACTTTTGAGGTGCTGCTTTCCGACTTGAATATTGGACAGCCGGGCGACGGCTTTACCGTGGTGAGCGCCATGCGTCGAGTGCAGCCGGAAGCGGCAACATTCATTCTCACCGGCTATCCCGATTTCGATACCGCATTGCAGGCGATTCGAAGCCAGGTGGACGACTATCTGCTCAAGCCAACCGATGTGCCAACGCTCATTCATACAATCGAGAGCCGGTTGGAGCACCGCCGCCAGGTCCCGCTGGAACAGCCCTTGAAGCGGGTTTCACACCTGATGCAGGAAAGCATTGGAGAAATCACCAGAGAATGGCTCAAACTTGTGAAGGCGCACGCCGAGCTTGCCGCCATTCGCCTAAGCGACAAAGATCGTATCGACCACTTGCCCGACGTGGTTGAGGAAATGGCCAAACGGGTGGACGCGGATGTCGACATCACTACGGAAAGCGCGAAATCCGCCGCGGTGCAGCATGGGAAAGAACGCGCCCGCCAAGGCTATAGCATCCCCCTGGTGGTGGTTGAAATGCGATTGCTGCAGCGCGTTGTCTCTTCTGTGCTGCAGCACAACCTGATTCGCATGGACCTGAGCACGGTGATTGCAGACATGATGCAGGTGGGCGAAAGCCTGCAGGAACAACTGGAGTTTTCCATTCGCGGCTTTCAGCAGGGCGCTCGCGAAGCGGCCTGACAGGACAATCACTTTTTGCCCGGGGCGATTTTGGGCCGCGGAATTAGCGGTACGTGTCCGCGCTTATAGATCATCATGGTGCGCGTGAATTCAATCACCACACTGCCATCCTGTTTATATCCAGTGGTTTTTACCTTCACGATGCCGACGTTGGGCCTGGACCTGGACTCGCGTTTTTCCAGGACTTCACTGCGCGAATATACCGTGTCTCCTTCGAAAAGAGGATTGGGCAGGCGCACTTCGTCCCAACCCAGGTTGGCCATGGCGTTTTGTGAAACGTCCGTCACGGATTGGCCGGTGACCAGCGCCAGCGTGAAGGTGGAATCAACCAGCGGTTTGCCGAATTCGGTCTGCGCGCTGTATGCGGCATCGAAGTGAATCGGGTTGGTATTCTGCGTGAGCAGGGTGAACCAGATATTATCGGCGGCGATCACGGTGCGCCCAAGCGGATGCTGGTAAACGTCGCCGACCTCAAAATCTTCAAAAACGCGTCCGGTCCAGCCTTGTTTTACCGTCATGTTGTTCTCCAGTGGTCAGTATGAACGCGGCAGACCAAGCACGTGTTCGGCGATATAAGAAAGGATAAGGTTGGTGGAGACCGGCGCCACCTGGTAAAGGCGCGTTTCACGGAACTTGCGCTCCACGTCGTATTCTTCCGCAAAGCCGAAGCCACCATAGGTTTGCACCGTGGCGTTGGCGGATTCCCAGGAAGCATCCGCCGCCAGCAGCTTGGCCATGTTGGCCTGAGGACCGCAGGGCTGGTGCGCATCGAAAAGCGCCGCCGCTTTTTCCACCATCAGCGAGGCCGCTTCGACATTGGCATAAGCGCGGGCAAGAGGGAATTGGATTCCCTGATTTTGGCCAATCGGCCGCCCAAAAACCACGCGGTCTTTGGCATAACGGCAGGCCCGCTCCAGGAACCAGCGGCCGTCGCCGATACATTCGGCGGCAATCAGGATTCGCTCGGCGTTCAGGCCGTCCAGCAGATAGCGGAAGCCCTGGCCTTCTTCACCAATAAGGTTTTCCGCGGGAACTTCAACGTCATCAAAAAAGACCTCGGTAGTTGCGTGGTTCATCATGGTGCGGATTGGACGTATCGTGAGCCCATGATTCTTAGCGTGGCGCAGGTCCACCAGCAATGCAGAGAGTCCTTCACTGCGCTTCTTTACCTGTTCGATAGGAGTTGTGCGCGCGACCAGCAGCATCAGGTCAGAATGCTCGGCGCGGGAAATCCAGATTTTCTGACCTTTGACTACGTAGTTGCCGCCAACACGGCGAGCGAACGTCTTCATCTGCGTGGTATCAGAGCCGGTGGTGGGCTCGCTCACGCCGAATGCCTGGAGACGAAGTTCGCCGCGCGCCAGAGCGGGCAGGTATTTTTTCTTCTGCGCGTCTGAGCCATGGCGCAACAGCGTTCCCATTACGTACATCTGGGCGTGGCAGGCCGCCGCGTTTCCCCCGGAAAAGTGGACTTCTTCCAGAATGGCCGCCGCTTCGGTCACGCCCATGCCCGCGCCGCCGTATTCTTCCGGGACCAAGGTGCCCATGTAGCCGGCTTTGGTCAGGGCCTGCACAAATGCTTCAGGATAAGCGCGCCGGCTATCGAGTTCGCGCCAGTACGAATCCGGAAAAGCCCGGCACAACTCGCGCACGGCACTCTTGAGTTCCTGCTGCAAGCCGGGATTGGAGGTGGGAGACATGAATCGGGCGGCGCGTGGCCGCGAATGCACTTTACAGCAATCCTGTTTTTCTGGCGATAGCCAGCTTTTTGCGCTCGATAGGCAGGCTGGCGGCATCGACCATCTCGTCTTTATAAACCACGGCGCCCAAACCAGAGTTGATGTCCGCTTTTTCGTAGAGCTCAATGATCTCCCGCGCACGACTGATTTCTTCCGGCGACGGAGTAAAGACACGATTGATCACCGGCACTTGATCGGGATGAATGGCCCATTTGCCGTCAAAACCCATTTGAGCGGCGGAACGCGCGTCGTGCTCGCATTGTTTCAGGTCGCGGAATTGGAGCGTGACGCCGTCAATAACGTCAATGCCGGCGGCCCGCGCCGCGGCGACTGTTTTAGCTTTGGGGTAATGATAGAGCGCAAATTGTTCGCGCACGGTGTCGCGCGCACCGATGCTGCCGGCATAATCGACCACGCCAAAAATCAACGCGGCGAGCCGCGGAGTGGAGGCGGCAATCTGCTCGGCATGAAGCACGGCCTTCGCACTCTCAATCAGGACTTCCAGGCGGATCCCGCCAACGGGAAGCCCGACGTTCTGTTCAATCTGCGTGAGCAGGCGATCGGCAAACAATACGTCGGCGGCTTCATGGACCTTGGGAAGCACCACCACATCAATCTTACTGCCGGCGGCTTCGATGACCTCAATTACGTCGCGATAGAAAAACTTCGTGTGAATGCCGTTGGGGCGGAAGGCGCGGACCTTGCCGCGAAAGTCGAGCGTGGCGAAAGCTTCTGCCAGAGTCTTGCGCGCAGCTATCTTCTGCGAGGGCGCGCAACCGTCTTCAAGGTCGAAGACGACTTCGTCCGCATCACTGGACGCGGCCTTCGTCATCATCTTGAGCGAATGAGCAGGGCAGGCCAGTTCACTGCGGCGCACGGTGATGGATTCGTGTTGCGGACCCGGCATTGCTTGTCCTTTCATCCTGAACGGCCGATGACCAAGTTACTGCGCGCCGAGAGACTTGATGAATTCATAATAGAAGTCCACGCCGTCGTAAAAATCCTGCACGCCGATGCGCTCGTCTTTGCCGTGAGCACGCGTATCGTCCACGTCCTCAAAAACGCCGGGAACGCCATAGGTGGGAATTCCGCCGATGCGCAGATATTTTCCATCACTGGCGCCGGTGTCCATCACGGGAACGACAGGAAGTCCGCCGTACAATTTTTTGCTGAGCGCTTCCAGCTTGCTTACGATTGCCGGATTAATGGCGGAAGCCGGAGCAGGAATAGCTTCACCCACCACGCTCACGCTAATGCGATCATCAGCCAGGACTCGATTCAGCGTGCTCTGAACATTCTGGAGCGAATCCTGGGGCAGCATGCGGCAATTCACGTTGGCCGCGGCGGTCTGAGGCAGAGCATTGTTGGCGTGGCCGCCTTCCAAACGCGTGGCAACGCAGGTGGTGCGCAGCAGAGCATTGAAAAATGCCGACTGGCCGAGACGCCTGGCCGCCGCGTCCGCCTTGGCCTGGTCCTTGCCTACTACAGCGCGAAAGTCGGCGGCAGTGGCCGGGGCCTCGAGAGCGGCAGTGCGCTCAAAGTAACCGCGAGTGGTCTCATTGAGGCCCACGGGGAAATCATATTCGGCGAGCCGCGACAGCCCCTGCGAAAGATGGTAGATGGCATTGTCCTTTACCGGACGCGAGCTGTGCCCGCCATTGCTCTTTACTTCCAGGCGAAAATCGACATAGTTTTTCTCGCTGGTCTGCATGCCGAGCAGAAGGCGCTTGCCTTTCTTGGTTTCAAAGTCGCCGGCATCGGTGTTGATGCCGTATTCGGCGTCAATCCATTCGCGATGGTTCTTGATGAGCCACTGCACGCCGTTGGATTGGCCGCCTTCCTCGTCCGCGGTCAGAGCGATAATCAGATCGCGGGCCGGGACCCAGCCTTCTTTTCTGAGACGGATGAAATTAGCGACCAGAATCGTGTCGCCCTGCTTGATGTCGGAGGTGCCGCGGCCATAGAAGAAGCCATCGACTTCATTGAGCTTGAAAGGGTCCATGGACCAGTCCTGGCGCAGCGCTTCCACCACGTCCAGGTGCGCGAGAAACAGGATGGGCTTGCCCTGCCCGCGCCCGTGAAGACGCACCACGAGGTTTTTCTTGTTCGGCAGCGGGCCATCGACATGGATATCTTCAGCAGGGAAGCCGGCAGCGCGAAAACGCTCGGCCATGGCGTCCGCTGCGGCGGTCACGTTGCCTGCGGGCGTGTCTGTAGTGTTGATTTCAATGAGCTGCTTAAAAATGTCACGAGCAGCCTGATGTTCCGGTGAAAGCGCGGATTGTGTCTGGGCGAGGGCGATGCCGCAGAGCAGAGTGGCGAGGACAGATGCCAGCGTAAAAAGGGCCTTATTCATCGTGCGTGGATTATAAATTCTGGACAGAAGGAGCAGCACGGAATCCGTGCAATATCCTTATAATTAAAAATATGGCACGAGGCTGGGAGAGCAAATCAGTTGAGGCACAGATGGAAAATGCGAAAGACGGGCAGCCGTCAAGTTCGAAGGCCCCGCTTACTGACGGCGAGAAGAAAGACCGGCACGAGCGAGATAGCCTAAAGCTTTCCCGCGCTTATATCGTGCATCAGATTGAAGCATCCACCAATGACCGGTACACGGAATCGCTGAAGCAGGCTTTGGACGAAATCGACCAGAAACTGGCCAGGCTCGGGCACCCCCGCTAAAGAACGCCCGAAACAGACGCCGGCGAAACCGAGACCAGAACCGTCCGTGATGGCCAGATCGAGGAATCAGACAGTCGCTCTGCGCCCCGTGATCAGTTCGATAACCAGAACCACCAGGGCGATGACCAGAATCAAGTGAATCAAACTTCCGGCAACATGAAAGCCCCAACCCAACAGCCATAGCAGAAGCAGAATCGCAAAAACTGTCCAAAGCATTCTTGACTCCCGGCCGGTGTGAGCTCCGGCCTTCTTCTGTTTTGGATGCATGAGGGCAATGCGCGAGTTGACATCCTGCAGGTTGAAATACGCTCTTGCAGGGGCCAGCAGCTCTGCTGCGCGAGCCAGCTCAAATCCGAATCCGAAATCAGCAACTCTGCCGGCCCGTTTTTTCGATACAGCAGCTCTGATTTAATGCAAATCATGCGGACTTCGCGGGCAGTCCCGCCAGAGTGAGCAACAAGAAGCCTCTCTCACAACTCTAACCACATAGTTGCGTTTGCAGAGCTGCGGCATCCCTGGCCGCGCAGATCGGCAGAAATTCGCGTTCAATGAAAAACTTTCGGACATGGTTAGGCACGTCAATTCTGGTGGCGGCAGCAGGACTGACCTCACTCTCACCACAGCTTCATTCGCAGCAGGTGGCAGCGGCGGCGGTTTCTTACGAAGGGCAGCGTGTAGCCTCGGTGCAGTTGGCGGGACAGCCGGACGGCAATCCCCGGAGAATGCAGGGATTGATTACGCAGCCCATCAATGCGCCATATGCGCAGGCCAAAGTTGATGAAACTGCGGCCGCCCTGATTAAAGCGGGCGGCGCCAAGGACGTGGAAATACAGGTAACGCCGGCACCGGAGGGACTGCACGTGCTCTTTGTGTTGAAGCCGGCATATTATTTTGGCGTTTATACCTTTCCCAAGGCGGAGAAGGTTTTTTCTTATACTCGTCTGCTGCAGGCCGCCAACTATTCCAAGCAGGAGCCCTTTGCCCAGGAGAAGGTGGAAGAGGCGGAATCGAACCTGCTGGAATTCTTTCATCGCACCGGCTTCTTCATGGCGACGGTGGAACCCAAGCTGCAAACAGACGAGAAAAACCGCGTGGTGAACGTTGAATATGACATCAACCTGAAACGGCGGGCAAAATTTGGAGACGTGATCCTGGCTGGAGTCTCAGAGCAACAAACAAAGAGACTCAATGACAGCCTGCGATCGATCAAAGCTCGAATCAAAGGCGCCTACATCAAGCCGGGCAAAACGTACTCGCTCAAAAAGCTGACCGCGGCAACCGCATTTTTGCAACAACAGTTGGGAAGCCAGCACTTCCTTGCCGGACGAGTAAAGCTGGTGTCAACGCTTTATAACCCTGAGACCAACCGGACCGACATCAAGTATGAGGTAAGGGAAGGACCGAAAATCGACATCAAGCTGGCTGGAGCGCACGTCTGGGGCCGCACGCAGAAAAAACTTATCCCCATGTACCAGGAGAATGCCGTGGACGCGGACCTGGTGAATGAAGGCGCGCAGGACCTGACATCGTACTTTCAATCGAAAGGCTATTTCGGGGCGAAAGTGCGGAGCGAGATCCAGAAACAGGCATCCGGCGTGACTGTGCTTTACCAGATCGAAAAAGGGCCGCGCGGCAAAGTGGAGTCGATTGAGTTTCACGGCAACGACCACTTCTCCGACAAAGACCTCAAGCCACATGTTCCCGTGACCAAGCGAATGGCTTTGAACCCGTTTTCGCACGGGAAATACAGCGAGCAGCTGGTGCGCAAGAGCGTAAAGAACATTGAAGGGCTGTATCGCGGCGCCGGATACAGCCAGGTGACAGTCACGCCGAAAGTAGTGAACAAGAACAACGAACTGCAACTTGCCTTTCAGGTGGAAGAAGGCGTTCGCGACGTGGTCGAGTCCCTGGAGATTGAGGGGAACAAGGCCCTCTCACGACAAGAGCTTTCGCCCAAGGGAATGAACCTTGAGCCGGGAAAGCCTTATTCCGCGGAACTGCTCGCGAAGGACCGCAACCAGATCATGGCGACCTACCTGGACAAGGGATTTCTGAACGTAACTTTCAAATCAAAAATCGCCCATACGAAAGACGACCCGCACCATGTGCACGTCCTTTATCAAATAGAAGAAGGGCCACAAGTCCAGACAGCGAGCGTAGCCCCGGTGGGCGCGCAGCATACGCGGCCGGAAATTATTGGGCGCAACACGAATATCAAAGTCGGTAAGCCGCTGAGCGAGACGGCGCTGCTGCGCGGCGAAAGCCAGCTATACACCCTGGGCGCATTTGACTGGGCAAGCGTAGATACACGCGCGCCCATCACTGATGATCCCAATGCCGCGGTCCTGGTAAAGCTGCATGAATCGAAGCGCAATACAATTGCCTACGGGTTCGGATTTCAGGTACTCAATCGCGGAGGCAGCATACCCAGCGGAACCGTAGCGCTGCCGGGACTGCCGCCTATCGGGGTGCCGCAGTCATTTACCACCAGCCAGCAGACGTTCTGGGGACCGGAAGGATCCATTGAGTACACCCGCAGAAATTTCCGTGGGCGTGCAGAAACGGTAAAACTTACTGCATTTGGCGGAAGGCTGGACCAACGCGGGTCAGCAAGCTGGGCCAACCCGACAATCTGGAATACCGGATGGAGTTCCACGGTCACGCTCTCCGCCGAACGCACGAGTGAGAACCCTGTTTATACCGCGCGACTGGGAGGAGCAGGCATCCAGTTTGAGCATTTCCTGGATAAGAACAAGCAGAAGTCCGTGATCTTCCGCTATGATTTCCGCCGCACGAACCTTTCCAACATCACAATACCCGACCTGGTGCCGCCGGAAGACCAACACGTGCGTCTCTCTGGAGTCTCCGCTGGCTTCAGCCGCGATTCGCGCGACAACCCGCTGGATGCTCGCAAGGGAATCTATGAGAGCTTCCAATTGGATATGAACCCGGCGTTTCTGGGGTCGAACACAAGCTTTGGGCGTTTTCTGGGTCAGACGGCTTATTACAAATCATTGACCAGCAATTCGTCGCTGGTTTGGGCGAACAGCCTGAGGCTGGGAATGGAGCATGCATTTGGAGGCGCTCACATTCCCATCAGTGAACTTTTTTTTACAGGCGGCGGCAGCACGCTACGCGGCTTCAGTTTGAACGGGGCTGGACCGCAACGAGAAGTTTTGGTCTGTCCGGCGGACGATCCCGGCTGCGGCGTAAAAATCACAGTGCCCGTGGGCGGCGAGCAGCTTGTGATCCTGAACTCCGAGCTGCGCTTCCCGCTGGGTATCCCAGCACCGTTTGTAGGGGGGAATTTGGGGGGCGCGGCGTTCTACGACGCCGGCAACGTCTATACCAATGTGACGTTGAAGAATGTATTTACCGACCTCTCGCACACAGTTGGTTTCGGGCTGCGTTACAAGACGCCGGTGGGCCCGGTCCGCATTGATGTTGGACATCTACTGAATCCGCCGCCGGGAGTGAAGTCATTACAGGTTTTTGTGACCCTGGGGCAGGCATTCTGAAATGGTGAAACCAGTGAAGAAATGGAAAAAAATCGTTCTTTGGAGTCTGGCGGCGACGCTTGTGCTGCTTGTGGGCGGCGTAGTGACGCTGGTGTTTTTGCTCGACCACAATGAAGGTTTTCGACACAGCATTCTGGCCAAGGTGGAGAAAAGCGTTCGTGAATCGACCGGCGCGAGGCTGGAGGTGCGAGACTTCAACCTCCGGCTCTCCAATCTGAGCCTGGACCTCTATAACGTTGTGGTACACGGCACTGAAGCCGATCCAGGCCAGCCATTGATGGCAGTGGACCATCTGCAGGTTGGACTGACGATAGATTCATTGCTGCGGCGCAAATGGCACGTGCGCGACATTATTGTGGACCACCCGGTGGTGCGAATGGCCGTGAATAAAGACGGCGAGAACAACCTGCCAAAACCGGAAAAGAAAAGCACCGGCAGCAGTACGAATGTGTTTGACCTGGCCATCCGGGAGCTGCGCCTGAATAACGGCGAGATTTATTACAACGACCAGAAAACGCCGCTGGAAGCCGACCTGCACAGCTTTGCCGCCAGCGCGAACTACGATCCGGCGCAGAATAAATATTCCGGAGACCTTGGTTATAGCGCGGGAAGGATTGTGTACGGCAAGTATGCGCCGGTAGAGCACAACTTACAGGCAAAATTCGGAGTAACGCCGCAGCAGTTTACATTGGACAAGCTCGATCTTGCCGCAGGGGAGTCGAGAGTTGGACTAAACGCGACCGTAAACGATTACAGCTCGCCAAACATGCAGGCCACCGGCGGCTACGAAGCTACGCTGGTCAGCAATGACTTCAAACGAATCTTGAAAGATCCTACGCTTCCCGGCGGGACGGTGAAGCTGACAGGACAGTTGAAATATCAGGCCGATCCAAACCGGCCAATGCTGGAAACGATGTCAGTGGCGGGAAACGTGAGCAGCCCAGGGCTTAGCGTGAAAACGCCGAGTTTGCAGACGGAGGTCCGCGATATCTTCGCGCGCTACCAGCTCTCCGGAGGCAATGCTGAAGTAAAAGACATTCGGGCCCGGGTGATGGGCGGCACGCTCAGCGGCAAGCTGACGATCAAAGACGTGGCAGGCGCATCGATTGCGCAATTGCAGGCTTCGCTGAAAGGACTGTCGCTGGACGAGGCCCAGACGGCGACGCACAATACATCGATGCGACAGGCGCATTTGAGCGGCCGCGTTGATGCTGACGCGAACGCCCACTGGGCCAAGACACTGGACAACGCAGTGGCGCATAGCGATGCCACGATCAAGGCGAGCCTGGGGCAAGGACAGGCGACGCCGCTGAATGGCGTGATCCATGCCGACTATGCCGCGGCACACAAGCAGCTTGCGCTCACCAACAGTTATATTCGCACGCCGCAAACCAGCATCAATCTGAACGGAAAGATTAGTGACCATTGTCAATTGCAGGTGGCTGTTCGATCGAATGATCTGCACGAGATTGAGACATTGTCCGCGGCATTGCAGAAACCTGTACCAGGACAACCACCAGCGCAGCCGCTGGGACTCTACGGCACAGCGAACGTGAATGCTACCGTCAGCGGATCCCTTACAGCGCCGCAGATCAACGGCCAGTTGGATGCCCGCAACTTCCGCGTGAAGGGCAGTTCATGGAAGGTCCTGCGCACAGCTTTTGCGGCCAATCCGTCACAGGTGACGCTGAGCAATGGCGACCTGGAAGCCGTGCCACAAGGCAGAATTAATTTCAGCGCGCAAACCAGCCTGAAGAATTGGGCCTATACGCCATCCAGCCCGATCGCCGCGAACATTTCCGGCTCGCAGATTTCCATTGCCGATCTGGAGAGGCTGCTGAACAAGACTTATCCGGTCAGCGGCACGCTGGCCCTGAACGTCTCTGTGCATGGATCGCAACTCAACCCCGTGGGGCAGGGAACGATTACGGTTACAAAGGCAAAAGTTTCAACTGAGCCGATCCAGAACCTGAACGTGAAGTTTGAAGGCGACGGAAACACGGTAAAAGCGAATATGACGGTGCAGATGCCGGCCGGCACGGCGCAGGCCGACGTGAATTATTTCCCAAAGACCGAGGGCTACGATGCGCACGTGCAATCGCAGAATTTCCGGCTGGAAAAACTGCAGACCGTCATCGCGCGCAACATGCAGATTGCCGGCGGCGTGAACCTGAACGTAAACGGGAAGGGAACGGTAAAAGATCCGCAGCTGCAGGCGACAATCGAAGTCCCGAAATTACAGATGCAGAAGCAGACCGTGGAGGGCCTGAAGTTCCAGACCACGGTGCAGAACCACGTGGCCTCGATTGCGCTTGATTCGAATGTGGCCAAGGTTTTCCTCAAAGCGCGCGGCACGGTGGGAATTGAAACGCCGTACATGGCGGACATCCGTCTGGATAGCGGGAAGATTGATTTTCAGCCGCTGGTTGCGCTGTATGCGCCGGCGCAGGCTGCCGATATCTCCGGCCAGACGGAACTGCATGCAACGCTGCGCGGACCACTGGCGGACAAGAACCGCGTGGAAGCGCACCTGGAAATCCCGAACCTCGACTTGCATTACAAACAATTTCAACTGGCGGCAGCAAAACCGATCATTGCGGACTACCAAAACGGCACCGCGACGCTGCAGCCAACGTCAATCCGCGGCACGGGCACGAACATCGATGCGCAGGCGGTAGTGCCGGTCACATCGCCGAAAGCCGCATCATTCCTGGTAAAAGGCAACGTCGATCTGGGCATTGCGCAACTGCTAATACCGGACATTACCACCTCCGGCCAGTTGCAATTCGATCTCGACTCAAAACGGTATGGCCAGGGAGCGAACTTGAATGGCCAGATCAGGATTGTGAATGCCAACCTGCACACGGCGGATTCTCCAGTGGGCCTGGACAATGCGAATGGAGTCATTAACGTGACGCAGACACGGCTGGAAATCAGCAGTTTCGAAGGACACATGGGAGGGGGCAATATCAATGCCACTGGCGCGGTGGCGTACCGTCCGGCGATCCAGTTCCAGCTGGGACTTACGGCCACTAACATCAGGGTGCGGTACCCGGAAGGCGTGCGCGCCATTGCGGCGTCTAATCTCGCGCTTACGGGAAACCCGCAGGCTTCACAACTTTCCGGCCAAGTAAGGATTGAGCGGGTTTCATTTACGCCCGACTTCGACCTAAGCACGTTTACTTCACAGTTCAGCGGAGAGTCCAGCGACAGTGGGACGCCGGGATCATTTACGCAGGGAATGAAGCTCAACATCGCGGTGCAATCCACCAGCCAGATGAACCTGGTGAGCAGCCAGGTAAGCGTGAGAGGCGATGCAAATCTGCGGGTGGTGGGAACAGCCGCAGACCCGGTAATCCTGGGACGCACCAATCTTACCGGCGGCGAGTTCTTTCTGGCCGGGAACCGTTATGAGGTGGACCACGGAACAATCGACTTTCTAAACCCCGTCCATACGGAGCCGGTGCTCAACATCCAGGTAAAAGCCAGGATCAACGAGTACAACATTACGCTGGGTTTGAACGGGCCGGTGGAACGCCTGCAAACCACGTACACTTCCGATCCGGCATTGCCGCCGGTGGACATCATCAACCTGATTGCCACGGGGAAGACTGTAGAGTCAGCGGCAGCCAACCCGAGCCCAAGCCCGACGAGCGCGATGGGGGCGCAATCTTTGCTGGCGTCGGGCATCAGCAGCCAGGTAAGCGGCAAGATTGCCAAGTTGGCCGGCGTATCACAGTTGCAGATCGACCCGGGACTGGGGAACGACAATGGCCAGAACCCCGGCGCGCGCATCGCGATTCAGCAGCGCGTCACCAGCAATCTGCTGGTCACGTTCGCAACGGACATTACATCGACGCAGCGGCAAGCGATCCAGATTGAATACAAGTTCAATCCAAAATGGTCTGTGAGCGGCACGCGCGACCAGAACGGCGGGTTCGGCGTGGATGGAAGGTATCACAAGGATTTTTGATTGTTCCGGTGGGCGAAGGCATGGCTAGATGATCCTCTAGCCTGCCCGCTCCTGATCTGTGAGAAAAAGAGATCGCCCTCACGCGGCTTTTTCTTGTTCCTTGCCGGGCAGAACTCCGATTTGCTTGAGCATGCCCATAAGGTCATAAAAAAGATTTTCTTCCACAATCTCGCCGTTTTCATTCCAATGCGCCACAGTGCAGAAATCCACTTTAAACGTCTTGTTCGTTGGCGGAATGGAGATGCCTTCGGCCATCTTCATTGGGCCTTTCATTGTGCCGGTGAACTCGGCGATTGTGCAGGTCCAATCGCCCTGGGCAATCATCACTTTGTAGGGATTGTTGACGAGATGCTGGTCAGGAAATGTCTGAAAGAATGCGATTGCTTCCTGCTCATGGGCTTCAATGCCGATGGTAGGCGGTTGGTTGGGCCAGCGAATGATGCAGTTTTTGGTGTGCCGTTTTCTGAACACGGTTAGATCCTGCGAATTCCAGGAATCGTCGAGCGTCTTCATGAGTTCAAGGTTCTTCTCCGGGGTCATATTGTCTCCTGCGCCCCGAGTCATGTTCGTCGCGCACCACACCGAGGCGTCTCGGGGCCGTTACGCCGGAACGGTGGGCAAACCTTTCTCGGAATTGTACCGCTGTTCGTGGCGAGCGGGAACCGATCGGCAAGTGAACCTTAGGTAATACCGGCGTTGCTTCCGCAACGGCCTGCATGAGACGAGCATGCGCAACCAGAACGGCGGGTTTGGCGTGGATGGAAGCATAGAATGCTACGACGGAATACCGAGGTAAAGCCTCTTGCTGCCTGTTAGCCGCAAAACCGCTCTGAGCCTACCCACAGTTGGGCCAGATCTCTGAGGTTGTGTTTGTATGTACGCGTTCCCAAGTATTCCTTTCCACCCTTTACGCGCAGCCTGTACTCTCCCGTCGGCAAAGGTTGAATCTCCTCCACGGCGGAAATATTCACGACAACCGAGCGGGCGATGCGGACAAAACCGTAGGGTTTGAGCTTCTCCGCCATGTACGAGAGGGACTCCCGGACCAAATACGTATTTGTTCGGTGTCTCAGGGAAATGTAGTTACCTTCAGCTTGCACTGCCACAATCTCGGCTACATCCAAGAATAGGACTTTGCCTTTTGCCTTAATCGCGATTCGTAATGCCTGTCGCAACTGGCACAAGACTCGCATGAGGTTTGCAGCATCAACCCGGCTTACCGGAGGAAATGATGTATCTGCAGCATCGCAGAGCTCGTCCGCAGTCGATTCAAGAATGGGCTTCTGATCCTGAACCTCGCGGCCGCTCATGATTGAACTCCTCCGCATCCCGTCCCTCGTTCAACTTTCCCGCTCCCAAAGCGAGACTGAAGAGTTGCACTCTATAAACAACGTGTTACATAACTGGAGCCGGCGTTCCGTCTGACCACGTGCCCAGGGGAACGATAAAGACATCGATTGGTTGAACGCCTTTGAATTGTGGTATCAGCATTACCGGCGATTTAGGTAGATCGGCACCCCACGCCCGGCCTTCCAGTGGAGGCGTATAAAACATCAAGTGGGACAAATTGTGATCACCCTTATCGGTGAGATAAGCGCTCTTCGACATCATGTAACTCATTGCGCCTGGTTCGAGGGGGGGTAGCTTACCTTTTTCAAATGCCGCCTTATTGCCCACGATAATCTCGGCCTTCGTTCGCCCTGCTAACGCCATCGCTGTTCTCTCAAAAGTAGCCGGCAAAACGGAGCGGGCGGCCGGCGGATTGAAACAGATTGGGCCTCGAAGTTTAGGATTCCAAAACCCCGGATCGTCAGCAGGGGACATCCACGCTCGCTCGACAAGGCACACAAAACCGTTCTTGCCTTCTGCAGCAGTTTCGTAACCATGAGCCCCAAGGACCATAATCTTTGCATCGCCCGATATCGATTCCGGGGCCGCGCTTCGAGCCAACGCAATCTCGGCTTTTCGGTCTGGCATGAGGTACTGCTCGAGAGGCGCCATGCTCGGATATGATGTTTTGGGCGTCTGTCCTTGCCCTTGCTTCATTCCAATCACGCCAAGTAAGAAAACGAAATTTAAAGAAACCATTACTGCAAATCTTGCTGGGTTCATCATTTCCTCCTGCGATAGAGTCACTGCCGTTTCTTAACAACACGCCCTTTCGACATCAAACGCCGTCCGCCTCTGCGCGATTGACGAGGTGCGCGAAGAGACCTTAGCCATCCGACGATATTTTTGATTCCCACATTCCACACCTTCGGATCTTGAGCATTCTTTGCCAACACTTGGTAACCTTCGACCAGCGCGATCAGAAAGCCGGCAGTCTCTGACGCAACCAAATCGCGCCGGACTGTTCCCTGAGACTGTCCCCGCCGCAAAGCCGTGGCAATCCCTTCTTGCCAGGCACGGAAGATGGTTTCCAATCGCTTACGGAATTGTTCGTCGAGCTGAGACATCTCCTGCGCCAAATTGACCAGGGGACAACCGCCCTTTACATCTTCTGGCCGAGCTGGTATTGCCCGTACAATGCCGATCAAAGCATTGATAGGGTCCTTATCCTTGCTCCGTTGCAGAGGAAGCAACCACCTGTCACGGGGGAGTTTTGCGACGACCTCTTCAACGATGGCATGTCCGAGATCTTCCTTGCTCGCGAAATGGTAGTAGAGCGCTCCTTTGGTGACATTGGTGGCAGCCAGAATCGTATCGATGCTGGCGCTCTGGAACCCCGATCTGTGGACCTCCCGAAAACCCGCCTGCAGCAAGCGTTCCCGCGTCCGCTCTGGATCACGCAGTCCTCGCTTCTTAGTTCGACTATTTAACATACCAACTAGTATGTATGTTACTTGCCCTGAACGTCAATCACAATTGAGCGGCTTTTGGCCGCTGACATTCCCGAATTTCGTAACCTCTCGCCAGTGTTTGTATGGAAAGCTGGAGAAACAGTCGTTCTGGTCATTCTGGGATGGTCTCAGGAGGCTGTTAGCCCGCCACTCGTTTTCGACATCTGAAATGCCAGCCCTGTTGTGTCACGTAATCGTTGCGGATGTGGAGGATCAAATGCTTCTTTAGTTTGTCGGCAATACGACTTTACTGGAGGAAAAAGAAGACATGAGCACTTTTAAGCGGATGCGGAATTTCTGGATACTGTGGGTTACAACGATTGTTCTGGCGTGCTTCAACGATGCGGCGGCTCAAGTGAGCTACAAAGTGATCGATCTGGGCACTAACAAAAGCAACGACAACTTTAGCATGGCCATGGGGCTCAATAATCAGGGCTGGACGGAGAACATGGATGGGTTCGTGAACCCTCCCGAGAATAATCTGTTTACGACAGTTGCAAGGGGCCGCGCGGTAATCAACCGCGACGGACGCAACATCGACCTGGGCACGCTTGGAAAACCCGACTCCGGCAACAGTTGGATCAACTGGGGCGGGATCAACGACCGCGGGGAAGCCGTCGGTATGTCCGAAACAGCTGTTCCGGATCCGAACGGCGAAGACATTTGCGGCTTCGGCACATTCCTTACGTGCGTTCCGTTTCTTTGGCGAGACGGCCACATGAGCGCTCTGCCGACAGTGGGCGGCAATAACGGGCAGGCCAGCGCCATCAATAACCGCGGAGAAGTCGTAGGCTTTGCGGAAACGGCTAACGCTGACCCCACATGCCCGCCTACCCCTGTGGACTTGCCGGTATTATGGGTAAAAGGCCGGGCCAACGCTCTTCCTTTGATAGGTACCGATGTCGACGGGACCGCATTCGGGATCAACGATCTAGGCCAAGCCGTGGGCTACTCGGGAGACTGCTTCAACGCGAAGCACGCCGTCATGTGGGAAAACGGCACTGCCTTCCCGCTTCAAGACCTGGGAGTTGAGCGTTCCAATTTCGGCTTCGCCATTAACAACCTGGGCCAGGCTGTTGGGCAAGTCCGCACCGCTGACGGCTCAACCCGCGTCGCCTCTCTCTGGCAGCCGGACGGCACACTCACAGTCCTCGGCATTCTGCCGGGAGAGAAAGCCTCCAGCGCCACCGGCATCAACAGCAAGGGTCAAGTGGTGGGAAGCACCTTTGACTCGGGCTTCAACTGGTCCGGCGGCTTTATTTGGCAGAACCATGTGCTGACCGACCTTAACACGCTAATTCCCGAAGATTCCAACCTCCTCATAATCAATGCCAGCAATATCAATGAGCGCGGACAAATCTCGGGTATGGCAACGGTGGTCACCGGGCCCCATGCGGGCGACATCCACTCAATTCTCTTAACCCCAGTGGACGCAAGCATAGGTAGGTCGATGGCAGATTTCGCACGTACACACCCGCATTCCAATCTGTCCGGGAATGCGTGCAACCACTTGCGGAGTTTCGGCCCCGGCCGATTCGAGCGATAAAGTATTATCCATGCCCCACCGCGCCGACACCGGGCATGCCTCCACTCCAAAATGCGCAACTCGGCGCATGTTTGGGGACCCCGGTGTCGGGGCGCCGTTTTCCGAGCTTCCGCACCATGCATTCCAGCCATATGCTGCGCGAAGGCGCAAGGCCGGAGGTTGTGCGGGACAACATGGGTCACGCGAATATCGCCGTGCCCCAGATGTTTACGCCAAGTGCTACGGCAGGCAGCCGAAGGCGCCACCAGCGCAGAAATCGCTGCCAGCCTGCGCCTTTCCGAGGGCACTGTACGCAACTATCTTTCTGAGGTGATGAGCAAGCTGGGTGCTCACAATCGCGTTGAGGCCGCGCGGATCGCAAGGATGAAGGGCTGGTTGTAGCCAGTTGCCCGCATTGCCTCAACCTTGCCGTGCATGAGACTATGCACACTCATGCTAAAAACCGAGTCGCGCGACTTTTTATCGAGAAACCTGGTCCTGCAAACCGACAGCTATAAGTTCACGCACTGGAAGCAGTATCCGCCGGGGACCGAGTACGTTTACAGCTATCTGGAGTCGCGCGGCGGAATGTTTTCCCAGACACTGTTCTTTGGCTTGCAATATTACCTGCGGAAATATCTCTGCGGTCCCGTGGTTACGGAAGAAGACGTGATGGAAGCGCGGGAGTTCGTTGATCGGCACATTGGGCCAGGCATGTTCAACGTTGAAGGGTGGATGCATATTGTCCGCAATCTGGGCGGCAAGTTGCCGGTGGTGATCAAGGCAGCGCCGGAAGGCAGCTCAGTCAACGTGCAGAACGTGCTGATGACGATTGAAAATACCGACCCTGCCTGCTTCTGGCTGACGAATTATCTGGAGACGCTGCTGCTGAAGGTCTGGTATCCGATTACGGTGGCGACGCTTTCACACGCGATCCGCAAGGCGATCCTGGATAAGCTGCGGCGCTCGGGCGATCCCGCGCTGATCGATTTTAAGCTGCATGACTTTGGCTATCGCGGGGTTTCCAGCGAGGAGACGGCCGGCATTGGCGCCGCGGCCCACCTGATCAACTTTAAAGGCACCGATACGGTTGCGGGCATACGCGTCTTGCAGCAGTTCTATCAATCACAAGAGATGGAAGGCTTCAGCATTCCGGCGGCGGAGCATTCCACGATTACGGCGTGGGGCCGCGAGAATGAAGCGCAAGCCTACGAAAACATGCTCACGCAATTTCCCCAGGGCCTGGTGGCGGTGGTAAGCGACTCTTATAACGTTTACGAAGCCTGCGAGAAACTCTGGGGCGAGGAATTGCGAGAAAAAATTGAACATCGGCAGGGAACGCTGGTGGTGAGGCCGGACTCAGGCAAGCCGCGCGAAGTGGTGCTGAAGGTGCTTGACATCCTGGGCGCGAAGTTCGGCTATGAGACGAATGCAAAGGGCTATCGCGTGCTGAATCCGAAGATACGCGTGATCCAGGGCGACGGCGTGAACTACTGGACGATCCAGGACGCGCTGACGGCGATGAATCGCGCCGGGTGGTCCGCCGACAACATTACCTTTGGCATGGGCGGCGCGCTGCTGCAACAACTGAATCGGGACACGCAGCAGTTTGCTTTTAAGTGTTCCAACGTGACGGTGAATGGCGAAGACCGCGACGTGTTTAAAGATCCAGTGGAGGGGCACGATAAGGCTTCAAAACGCGGGCGGCTGGCGCTGCATCTGAAAGACGGCAAGTGGAGCACAGTGCGGCTGCGCCGCGGCGTTGACGATCCGGAAGACAGGTTGAAGCCGGTTTTTCGCGATGGAGAATTGCTGGTAGAGCAGAGCGTGGCGGAAGTGCGCAGGCGGGCAAGGCTGGATGAGAATGGAGCGGCGAAGCCTGGCGGCTAAGTTCCGGTGGAAGATGCGGGATTCTCGGCAGCGGTTTCGGCTTCGAGAGATTTGAAAAATCGTCCGGCAAGCAGTTTGGCGGCGGACTGGATCATGCGCTGGCCCACGCTGGCGATGAGGCCGCCGACGTTGACGTCACCGGTGTATTGGATTTCAGTTCCGTCATCGTCATCTTTCAGGCTGAGTTCGCCGGAGCCTTTTACGAATCCTGGCTGGCCTTTTCCTTCTACGACGAGCTTGTAGTGTTCCGGGGCGACGATATCCTGTAGGGACACCGTGGCGGTGAACACGCCTTTTACCGGGCCGACTCCAGCCGTAAGCCTGGCTTTGTATTGATTCTCGCCCGTCTTCTCCATTTGCTCACAGCCGGGAATGCAGCGTTGCAGGATGGCAGGATCGATCAGGGCGGCAAAGATGCGTTCACGCGGGAGGTTGATTTTCTGGGTGCCTTCAATCTTCATGGGGATTTGGTAAATGAGTAATTTGGTAAATGGGTAATTGAGTAAAAAGCGCAGAAGTCCGAGAAAGCATCAGCTTCTGCAGAACAATTTCCGAACCCGCATAGGCGAGCCATTACGCCCTATTTTCCAGCTCGCGCTGACGCTATTTCAATCGCGCGGCGCGTATAGACCGTTGCCAGTTGCTTGCGATATTCGGCTGAGGCGTAGAGATCAGAATTCACGTCAACCCCATCGGCGGCGTGAGCGGCAGCGGCGCTAACGGTCTTGGCGTCGAGCGCATTGCCTTTCAGGGCGCTTTCGACTTTGGATGCCCGGTATGCCTTGGGCGAAACGCCGGTGATTCCGATTCCCGCCGACTGGCACTTGCCGCCATCGATGGATAGGTTGACGGCTACGCCGACGACGGCGAATCCAGACGCAGGATGGCGAACTTTGACGTAGGCCTGCGCGGGTTTTCCTTTGCCGGCAGGGATGCGGATTTCGCGCAGGATTTCTCCCGGCTGCAATGACGTGGTCAGCATTTCCACGAAGAAATCCGTGGCTTTGATGACGCGGTCACCCTTGGCGCTGGCGGCGACGAGCTCTGCGTCGAGCGCGAGGATGGCTGCGGGCCAGTCCGCAGCGGGATCGGAGTGGGCCAGGCTTCCGCCGATGGTGCCTTTGTTGCGCACCTGCATGTCGCCCAGGTGACTGGCGGTTTCAGGCAGCAGCGGGCAGGAGCGGCGCAGCAGATCGGAGGTCTCTGCCTGAAAGTGAGTGGTCATGGCGCCGATGCGAATCTGTCCGCCCTCTTCCTTAATATAGGAGAGATCGCGGATGCGGCCGAGGTCGATGAGCACTTTGGGCTGCATCAGGCGCAGCTTCATCGCAGGAAGCAGGCTGTGGCCGCCAGCCAGAATCTTGGCGTCGTCTTTATGCCTGGCCAGAAGCGAGATGGCTTCGTCCAGGGACTTTGCGGCGATGTAATCGAAACTTGCTGGGATCATGTGAGTCTCCTGCGCTTACGCGGCGCCTGCTGAAGTCTTTTTAGGACCATTCTTAATGAGCTGCCAGACCACTTCGGGCTTGATAGGCATATCGATGTGCCGAACGCCATACGGCGAGAGTGCGTCAACGATCGCGGCGACGATGGCTGGTGTAGATCCGATTGTCCCCGCTTCACCAACACCTTTTGCCCCCAGCGGATTCACCGGCGAAGGCGTTTCAGTGCTATCGAGTTCAAGGTGCGGAATATTGATGGCCCTGGGCAAGGCGTAATCCATCAAGGTTCCGGTAACGAGCTGGCCGGTTTCATCGTAAACAACTTCTTCAAACAGGGCCTGGCCCATTGATTGGACTATGCCTCCATGTACCTGGCCAGCCACCAGCATGGGATTGATCTGCTTGCCGCAGTCATCGACTGCGACGTAGCGCTGGAAGTGAATCTCGCCGGTTTCGGGATCAATCTCCACCACCGCGATATGCGTGCCGAAGGGAAAGGTAAAATTCTTGGGCTCGTAGAACGCCGTGGCTGAAAGTCCGGGCTCCATGTCCGGCGGCAGGTTCTTGGCGACGTGCGCTTCCAACGCGATATCCATCATCGTCAAAGTTTTTCCGCTCTCATTGGGTTTTGGCAGCGCTCCTGCTGGCGCTTCTGCCACCGGAGCCGACGGCGCGCCTACTTCTCCCTTGCCTTTTCCGTCGGCGCAGAACTTGCCATCAACAAACGACGCTTTTTCGCACTGCAAAACGTGCGCCGCAATCTTGCTGGCCTTGTCTTTCAATTTCTGGATCGCCATATACACTGCGACGCCGCCCACCGCAAGCCCGCGGCTGCCAAACGTCCCAATTCCATACTGCACGATGGCCGTATCACCATGGATGACCGTCACGTCATTCACGCCGACGCCAAGCTCGTCCGCCGCGATCTGCGCAAACGATGTCTCCTCGCCCTGGCCGTGCGGAGACGCTCCCGTCAGCACCGTAACTTTTCCCGTCGGCTCCACG
>Ga0207665_10000623_pt1 | contig 23690 bp, 23 predicted proteins | sample LARL112metaG_FD_184351 | JGI IMG/M metagenome (GOLD analysis project Ga0207665, IMG submission 184351) | Corn, switchgrass and miscanthus rhizosphere microbial communities from Kellogg Biological Station, Michigan, USA - LAR L11-2 metaG... | ecosystem: Host-associated > Plants > Roots >... | reverse complement strand
GCTCTCCAGGTACCAGACGTCCGAGCTGATCTCCGTCTCATCGATGTCGCCGCGCTGCATGGCCGCCCATGCCGTCTTGTCGTCGTTGATCACTTTGAAAACGACGTACTGCAGCGGCGGCTTCGTCCCCCAGAAGTCTTCGCGCCGCTCGAGGACGATCTCCTTCCCCGGCACGCGGCGGACGATGCGATACGGTCCGGCGCCGACGCCGTTGTTCGTGAAGGCGGTCTTGAAGTCGCCGTGGCTGTAGACGTGCTCGGGGATGACCATCACCTGGTTGAACTGGAAGTAGAGCACGCCGTTGGCGAGATCCCTGAACCAGAAGTTCTCGGGAACGTTGCTCAGGTAAATGGGAGCCGGCGGTGCGCCGGGCAGTTTGGATGCCGGCAATTTCGGAATTCCGCGCAACTGAGGAGCGGCAACTGTCGGGATTTTCACTCTTACGTTCTGCCCGCCCGGCGGACGGAGTGTCAGAGCGACATCGCCTGTATCGATGTCCGCGAACTTCTCCAGCATGCCGCGAAAACTGAGAAGGGGCGGTGCCACCCACAGATAGCCGAACCGATTGTCGACGCTGAGCGCCGGTCGCATACGCTCGATCACGGTCTCGGCGGCAGTATCGCCAATTCGTATCACGCGAGCGCCGATCCATTTCTCGTAGCCTGAGAAGGCGTCGATCACGTAGAGGCCATCAGTGAACTGATACATCCTGAACGGGAGCATCGTTGCTGTCACTCTGCGCGCGCCAAACGGCAGCATGTAGGTGTGTCCGTCGCCGGCGAACGAGGCGAGATACTCGAACTCTGCAAGCATCCGTTGGTCGCTATAGATCGGCACGTTACGTGAAACCCTGGCAGCAGCCTCGATCAACCCCGGCGGCAACGGACGATTTCGGTAGACGTAATGCCGCGACTTTACCTGGTCCAGGTAGTAGGCAATGTCTGATCGCCAACCCGCCACGCGCGCCGTATCGACGGAGGTTTGTGCAAGACCACGTTGCGGCGGAATTGCAAACAAGACGGTGACAGCGATCAACAACTGAAGGCGGTTGCTGGCATTCGAATGCATTAGGCCCTCGCGGCGGCTGAGCTCACTCCATACGGCTGACTCGTCGCGCTGGTTTCCGGAGCCGTACTATGTCTCGCTTCGCGGAGCCTTGCGGATTCAGCGCGGGACCTCAGGATATGCCGTATGAGAAACCGATGACAATCCATTCGACTCTATCGGAGATCGCCAATGGCGCATAGAAAAACGCCCCGCAAATCCAGTAAGACAAAGCTCGCCAGTCATGGCGACAAGAAGATCATCGCAGTCGTGGGAGCTACCGGCGCGCAGGGTGGCGGCCTCGCCCGCGCTATTCTCGACGACAAGTCTTCCCGGTTTGCCGTACGCGCGCTGACGCGCGATCCGAGTTCGGAAAAGGCGAAAGCGTTAGCCGACGCGGGCGCCGAAGTCATCGCCGCCGACATCGACGATGTCAAAAGCCTCCGCAATGCTTTCGAGGGTGCGCACGGTGCTTTTTGCGTCACCTTCTTCTGGGATCACATGAAACCGGAGAAAGAACTGGCCCACGCGCGGAACATGGCGCAGGCAGCAAAGGACGCCGGAGTCCATCACGTGATCTGGTCGACGCTCGAGGACACTCGGAAGTTCGTCCCGCTGTCTGACGATCGCATGCCAACGTTGATGGGCAAGTACAAGGTTCCGCACTTCGATGCCAAGGGCGAGGCCGACGAAGTGTTCAAGGAGCTCGGAGTGCCGACGACTTTCCTGCTGGCCTCCTTCTATTGGGACAACCTGATTCACTTCGGGATGGGGCCGAAGAAAGGAGCTGACGGCAAGCTCGCGCTCACCCTCCCAATGTCAAACAAGAAACTCGCCGGCATCGCCGCCGAGGACATCGGGAAAGTCGCCTACGCGATCTTTGAGCGCGGCGACGAAATGATCGGGAAGACCGTCGGCATTGCCGGGGGACACCAGACTGGAGCGCAGCTGGCGAAATCGCTGACCAAGGCGCTCGGCAAGGAAGTGAAATACAACGAGATCACACCAGCTGCATTCCGCGCGCTCGGCTTCCCGGGCGCAGACGATCTTGGCAACATGTTTCAGTTCTACGCCGAGTTCGAGCAGGATTGCTGCGACGTCCGCAACATCAGCGAAACGAAGTCGCTGAATCCGGAGCTGCTTACCTTCGATCGCTGGCTGGCTCAGAACAAATCAAGGATTCCGCTCGGCTGATTTCGCGCCGATGGCCTTGGCGCGCTCGGTCTCGGTGAACAGGCGCGTGATGAAGCGCTGACCTTCACCGATTCGCTCGACTTCGACCGCCGTCGCTTCGATCGCCTGCTCCATGCGCTGCAGGCGATCGGCGATGTCGCGGGGCAGCGACGTCACTGCCGCCGCACTACGCCTCCAGATTCTGCGCGCGAATGCGACCGAGAGCGGAAAAACCGCGACGATCAGGAAAATGCCGCCGAGCACCCAGGCTTCTTCGGGCGGGCCCTGGCGCTGCATCGGCGGTGGCTGCTCGACAACTGCGCCTGGAATTGCCGCTGCCTGCGCGAGCTGAGTCGCGTTTGCGGCTAACATCCCGTCGACTGCCTTGATGCGCGTGTTGATGTCTGTCAGTCGATCTTCCAGCGGCTTGCGCCCGGCGTCACCCACATCGAGTTGATCGATCTGCGCCTGTAGCTCGCGTCGGGTTCCGTCCAAATCGTCGAGCTGATTGCTCAACTCACGCTGCTGCGCGCGATAACCCTGGTAGATCGCGCTCGCACTCGGCGTCGCGCGCGGAGCTGCGGCCCCGACTACGGGTGCTGATGGTCCTGTCGGTGGTGTTGGGGCTGGAACCTGTAACAATCGATCCTCGTTTGACGATTTACTGCGCGGCTCTACCTCACCGATAATCTACGGTTCCCGGACGCGAATTTCTTCGCGCGGCTACGAATTGCGCTAGAGCGACTTTGTACCGCCTTCGATCTCGGCTGCCACCAGGATGCCGCGCTCGATGTAAATCGGTCGCACCTGCGCGCGAAGTTTCGGCAGCCGGAAGCCGAAGACAATGCCGGCCGCGATACACGCCGCTCCGCCGACGAGGATGGTTCTCATCGGTCCGATGCGATCGGCAGCGAAGCCGGCGATCAGACTGCCAAGTGGTGCGGTGCCCAGAAACGCCATCGTGTAGAATGCCATCACGCGTCCGCGCATCGAATCGTCGACGATTGTCTGGAGGATGGTGTTGGTCGATGCCATCTCGACCATCATTCCGCCACCCACGAATGGCAGCAACACCAGAGAAAGCCAGAGCACGTGGGAGAAGGAGAACGCGACGAGCCCGAATCCGAAGGTGATACTGGCGATCACAATCGCTCGACCGAGGCCGAGCACCGACCGTCGCGAGGCGAGATAGAACGCGCCGGCCAGGGCGCCGACGCCGGACGCCGTCATGAGATAGCCGAGGGTGTGTGGCCCGCCATGAAGAATCTGCGAGGCGATAGCCGGCATCAGCACCGTGTAAGGCATTCCCATCGTTCCGACGAGCGCGAGCAGCAACAGCGAGTCGCGCGCTGGAGTAAAGCGAGTGACATATCTGAATCCAGCGCGGAGCTCTTCCCAGACGCGAGTGTCACGGCGTGACACGCCTGGCCGTTCGATCTGCATCGCGAGCAGCGACGCGATTACTGCAACGTACGAGATAGCGTCCGCAGTAAAGCACCATCCTTCGCCAACGGCAGCGATGAGTACGCCACCAATCGACGGCCCGATGATTCTGCTCGCGTTCACCATCGATGAGTTGAGGGCGATGGCGTTGGGAAGATCGCTGCGGTCTTCCACCATCTGCACCACGAACGCCTGTCGAGCCGGAGTGTCAAAGGCGTTGATGATTCCCTGCGCGAGCTGGAGCAGGAGGACATCCACGACCGTGATGACCCCGGCAAACGTGAGAACTGCCAGTCCCACCGACTGCAGCATCGACAGAACCTGAGTGACGACAAGGATGCGGTGACGATTCCAGCGGTCGACCAGCACTCCGGCGAATGGAGCGAGCAGCAGCGTCGGGATCTGGCCGAAGAATCCGACGATGCCCAGCAGAAACACCGATCCGCTCAACCGGTAAACGAGCCAGCTCGTGGCGATGCGCGTGATCCAGGTGCCGACGAGTGAGACAGTCTGACCGCTGAAAAAGAGCCGGTAGTTGCGGTGCTGCAGGGCACGCGTGAAGTGCGGTGATTTCCTCTTCTCGGGCGGCGCGGTCACGGCAGATGTCATGATTTGCCGAGGGGCAATATTGGTGCTATTTAACGCTCACGTTCATGGCTACTGAGTTGCAGTTGAAGACCGTGTTGTAGCAAAACAGGAGCGATTCGATGAGAGCGACTTCGATTGCCTTGCTGTTGACGATTGCTGTTGCCGGACCCGCTGTTGCGCAAGCGAGCAGGGGTGCGCCGCCGCCGCCGGATCCAACGCCGATTCCGCGACACGTCTCGCGCGTTCCAGGAGCGAACCTTCCGCCGATGAAGCTCGAGGATCAGTGGACGACAGCGCTGACTCGCCGTGATGCGGCGACGTTCGAGCGATTGCTTGCACCAAAGTTCGTCTATACCGAAAACGCCTCGGTGATGAACAGGGGTGAGGTGATCAAGAGCGTCAACGGACCCGATCGCGTGGAGTGGGCGCGCAACGAAGGCATGCGGCTCCACGACTTCGGCGACGTGCAGGTAATAACCGGGGTTCTTCACCTTCGTGGCCGCGGCAGTAGCGGTGCTTTCGACAAACGGTATCAGTTCACCGACACCTGGCAGCGGACAAATGGGCGGTGGCAGATAATCGCGGCGCAGGATTACCTGATTCCGAGATGACGCTCGTGCAAAAGATGGCGGGCCGCAGTGCTATTGCTGTGATGATTGGGTGTGCTGCCATGCTAGCGTGCAAAGGCGACCCCGGCTCGGCGAGAACGGACAGCACTACTGCATCTGAGCCGAGTGTCACATCGACCGCTGCGGTCGGTACAGCTTCGGCTTCCGGGGCGCGCATCGCGGTAGCTCACGCAGGTCCGGCCGGTGAGTGGCAAATGCCCGCCGGCGACTACGCCAGCTCGCGCTACAGCGAGCTCGCTTCGATCACGCCGCAAAACGTCGGCAATCTCAAGGTCTCGTGGGCATTTTCGACAGGCGTGCTGCGTGGGCACGAAGGACAACCACTCGTGGTCGGCAACACAATGTACGTGGTCACTCCGTATCCCAATGTCTCCTACGCGATCGATCTCGCTACGGCAGGTCAACCGCTCAAGTGGAAATTCCGTCCCGATAACGCGCAGCAGGCGATCGGCAGAGCGTGCTGCGACGTGGTGAATCGCGGCGCGGCTTACGCAGACGGCAAAATCTTCTACAACCTGCTCGACGGACACACCATCGCCATCGACGCGGCGACAGGGAATCAGGTTTGGCGGACGCAGATGGGGGATCTCTCGCGCGGCGAGACGATCACCATGGCGCCGATCGTCGTCAAAGGAAAAGTCATCGTCGGCTCGAGCGGTGGAGAGATGGGAGTACGCGGCTGGATCGCCGCACTCGACGCTGCAACGGGCAAGCAGATCTGGCGCGCGTACAACATCGGGCCGGATCAGGATGTCAAAGTCGGTCCGAAATTCAAACCCTTCTACGCTCAAGATCGTGCAGCTAACCTCGGCATCAGCTCCTGGCCGGGCGACACCTGGAAGACCGGCGGCGGCGCGGTGTGGGGTTGGATCTCATACGACCCCAGTCTGAATCTGATCTATCACGGCACAAGTAATCCCGGACCGTGGAACGAATCGCAACGCACCGGAGACAATAAATGGACGGCGGCGATTCTCGCGCGCGACGCCGACACCGGTGAATTGGTGTGGGCGTTCCAGGTAACGCCGCACGACATGTGGGATTACGACGCAGTCAACGAAAACATTCTCGTCGATCTGCCGATCAAGGGGCAGACGCGTAAAGCACTCGTGCACTTCGATCGAAACGGTTTCGCTTACACCATCGATCGCGCGACCGGAGAAGTACTGCTCGCCGAGCCGTTCGTGCCAATGAACTGGTCGACGGGAATCGACCTGGCGACCGGCAGGCCGAAGGTCGTCGAGACGAAGAAGACTGCGCAGGACAAGAACGTGAAGGACATCTGCCCGAGCCTCGAGGGCGGAAAGAACCAGCAGCCTGCTGCGTTTTCACCGCAGACCGGATTGTTCTACGTGCCGACTAACAATCTGTGCATGGATTTTCAGGCGCGATCAGTCACCTACATCGCCGGCACGCCGTTCATTGGTGGAAACGCACCGGAGAAAGGCGGACCGGGCGGCTATCGCGGCGAGTTCATCGCCTGGGATGCGACGACGGGCAAGAAAGTGTGGGGAATCAAGGAGCCGTATCCGGTCTGGGGCGGCGCGCTGGCGACTGCAGGGGGCGTCGTGTTCTACGGAACACTGGACGGCTGGTTCAAGGCGGCTGATGCCCGCAGTGGAAAAGTTTTGTGGCAGTTCAAGGTTGGATCCGGCGTGGTCGGGAATCCTGTCACTTACACTGGCCCCGATGGAAAGCAGTATGTCGCGATTTATGCAGGCATTGGTGGAGACATGGGACTGCTCATCGCGGGCGATGTTGCGGCGAATCTTCCGTACGACGTGCGTGAGAGAGGAACCACGCTTCCCGACATCAGCAGGTGGACATCATGGGGAGGGTATCTCTTTGTATTCTCTCTTTGACTTCCGCCGGAGGCCTCGCTTACTCGCAGTCGGCATCATTTCGGTGATCGGTTGCCGCGCGCAGAGCACTCCCGCGACGGATACGACAGCCGCGGCGTCATCGACGACAACGACCAGCACGGGCACGCTGTTCGTAGCCGGGGACAGCCTGCGATTTGTCGAACATCCGGAGATTCTGCCTGCCGGTTTTCCGCTGGGTGTGAAGCAGATCCAGGTAAAGAATCCGTACGAAGGCGACAAGAACGCGATCGCTACGGGCAGCAAGCTCTTTATCGCATACAACTGCCTCGATTGTCACGGCGCTGACGGATCAGGCGCGATGGGGCCGAGTTTTCAGGATGGTCGCTGGCACTTCGGCGGATCGCCGGCGGAAGTCTTCGAGTCGATTTATCAGGGCCGCCCCGATGGGATGCCGGCATGGGGCGGACGCATTTCCAACGATCAGATCTGGATGCTTACTGCTTACGTGCGTTCACTCGCATCAAAAGACCTGAGCACGGAGAACTTTACGGGAAAGACAGTCGAACGCACCGGTCACTGAGGTAGCAGCAATGATCAGCAGGATCTGGCACGGCTGGACGACGCGCGACAACGCGGACAAGTATGAGAAGCTGTTGCGCGCCGACGTCCTTCCCGGGATTCATCGCATTCGAGGGTACAACGGCGCTTATCTGCTGCGTCGCGATGCCGCCAACAACGAAGTGGAGTTCATCACCATCACGCAGTTCACCGACATGAACGCCGTGAGAGAATTTGCGGGAGCAGATTACGAGCGGGCGGTGATTGCTCCCGGCGCCGAGGCGCTGTTATCGCACTACGACGAGCGATCTCAGCATTACGAGACGTTGCTCACGCCTTCAGACGTGCGAGCGCTGGCCGCCAGGGCCAGTGGCCGCAACCGAATCATCTAGCTACTGCGAGGGCGGAGCGGGCGGTACTCCGCCAAAGGCGTTGATGATCGCGAGTCCCATGTTGGCCATGGTCAGCTGTGGCTCGTTGTCGACAATCCAGCGCTGATCCTGATTCTCTTTCGTCATCACGCACGCAACGACGCGATTTCGCAGGTACCACAGGGTGCATTCACTTCTCACCTGATCGGTCTCGCCATCCTTGTGAGCCGCGCGCGCGCCGCCGGCGTACCGCTGCAGCATCATGTCCTGGCCATTGTGCTCGAGGATGTCCAGCATCGCCGAGTCCGCGGATGGATTGACTGCCTTGCCCTGGGCCATCAGCTCGAACAGGTGCGCCATCTCGTTCGGCGTCGTAACGCCAAGCCCGTACTTCGCCGAGCTGTCCATCGCGACGCTCGAGATGCGGAGAAAGCTCTTCGAGTGCACACGCGTGTGACTGAGGCCGAGTGAATCCATCTTCGCCCACACTCGACGGATGATGATCCGGTCGAGAAGAAGGTTGGTCGCGGTGTTGTCACTGATGATCGACATCAGCCATGCCGCATCGCGAACGGTGAGCACCGTGCCGTTGTGCAGAAATTGGAGGACGCCGGATCCCGGCACCTGATCGATCTTGAGCAGGGTGATAGGATCGTCGAGCGAAAGCTGGCCCTTGGCGACGAGATCATAGACCGTCACCAGGATCGCGACCTTGATCAGACTCGCAGTTGGAAAGGTCTCGTCGCCACGGCGGCTGATTCTCTCGCCGCTCTCCAGGTCGATGACGCTGTAGCCGACGATTCCGTGATGCGCGTCCGCGATGGAATCGAGCCTTCGTCGCAAGGCCGCGGTGTCGGCGTGAACGGGCTGGAGCCGGGTTGATCCGGCGGGCCCGACGCGGGTTGCGGCGCAGGCCACGACTCCAGCCAGCGCGATTGCAGCACAGCTGGCCAGAACGCGAATTAATGGGGTTTTACGGACGCGCATGATATTTGACAAACGTAGACGGAGTCGATCGCAACAACATTCCTGTTAGTGCGCCGTATAGTTAGTTGATGACGCCAACATTACACGCACGCCGATGCCGTACGATCTGACCACCTTTGGGTTGGGCGATATGCTAAAGTGCAGCCTCGCTTTGCGCGAGGGTGCGTCGGCGGCGGCTACTCTGGAGCAGTCGGCGCAACGGATCTGCCGCTTCCTGTACGATGAGCTGCGCGGCGGCACCGGCGAGCATCAGTGCGCGCTCGTGCGCTGCTATAAAACGCACCCGTATGGGGCGTTGAATCCAGAGCTCCAGGAATTCGCGCGGACGTTGCTCGCAGGTATATCGCCGCACGCAGGCATGAAATGCCTGACGCTGATGGCGACTGTCGGACAGTCAGCGAACTGGAATGCGCGCCAACTCTCACGCGGCCACCAGACAATTCCGCTCGCGAGTCCGGAGATGGTAGAGAAGGCGCCGATGATCTCGCAGCTCATCAAGGAACTGGGAATGGATTTGACCAGTGTGCTGGAGCCTTCGCCGGAGATCATCCGCGAGTTGGCTGGCAAGCGGCACGGCGTTTTTCACGTGGAAAATGCGGCCGGCAGTCCTTACATCCCCGCGCAGGAAGAATTTGTAAAACGTTTCGGCATAAGATCGGTGCTCGGATTTGGAGGCATGCTCGCAACCGGTGATCTGTTTGCCGTAATCCTGTTCACCACAGTGCACGTCACGCCTGGGGTCGCCGACAGGTTCAAGACGATCGCACTCGATGTAAAGGCGGCGTTTTCACGTTTCCGTGCGGAGAACGTGTTCAATCAACTGACGCCGTACACCGCCAGTATCCAACGAGAGCACTAGCGAAAACGCAGCATCGCGTACGCTTCTTGCCTGAGACGCCAGCGCAATGAAAGCGCCCCAATGCAGGCGCGAAGTTCTCGACCTTATCGGAGGAAACAACAGCATGATTACTAACGCAACGACAAGGGTGACGTTCCTTGGACTTGCAGTGCTGGCGCTTGCAGCATGCAGCAAGAAGGACAACAACGCGGTTGACACTACCGCGGCATCCAGCACCATGACGACCGACACCATGACAGCGGCCGGCGCGGCAAGCAGCACACCGTCGACTGGAAACTGGTCTGATGCGAATATCGTCGCACTGCTGGACGAGGCCAACGCGGCCGACAGCTCAGCAGGATCGATTGCTGCTACCAAAGGAACTGCCGCAGCAGTCCGTGATTTCGCGAGACGGATGGAGCGCGACCATCATCAGCTCCGTGCGCAAGGCGCTGCGCTCGCCAAGAAACTGAACGTGACGCCGGCCGCTCCGTCCGACGATCCCGTGCAGCCGATGGCCTCGAGCGAGACCAACACGCTCAACAGCACCGCCAAAGGCAAGGACTTCGACAAGGCGTACATTGACGCTGAGGTCAGTGCGCACAAGGCAGTGCTCGATCTTGCCACCAAGGCAGCTGCGCAAACGCAGACCGCCGAGCTGAAGAACCTGATTCAGAAGGCTGCGCCAGTCATCAAGGGTCATCTCGACAAAGCGGAATCGATCCAGAAGACTCTGAAGTAGGCAGTTGCTCAAAGGCGTAATCTTTGACATCGATGGCACGCTCGTAGACAGCAATGACGCCCACGCCCAGTCGTGGGTGGACACGTTCAGGGAAGCTGGCTACGACGTGCCGTTCGAAAAGGTTCGACCACTGATCGGAATGGGTGGAGACAAGCTTCTCCCGAAGACGATCGGTGTCAGCCGCGACAGCGACGAGGGCAAGAAGCTCGGCGAGCGTCGCGGCAAAATTTTTCGCAGCAAATATTTACCACACCTGCGTCCGCTCCCGGGTGCACGCGAGCTGGTTCTGCGCGTGAAACAGGACGGGCTCAAGGCAATCGTCGCGACATCGGCAAAGGACGACGAGCTCAAAGGCCTGCTGAAAGCCGCGCACGTCGAAGACCTGATGGAAGAGAAGGCGACAGCGAGCGATGCCAAACGGTCAAAGCCCGATCCCGACATCGTGCAGGCAGCGATTGATGAAAGCGGCTTCTCCCGAAACAAGCTCGTCATGATCGGCGACACGCCCTATGACATCGAGGCAGCGTCCAAAGCTGGAGTTCGCGCGATCGGATTTCTGTCAGGCGGGTGGACCAGAGACGAGCTGAAAGGGGCGGTGGAGATCTACGCCGGTCCCGCCGACATGCTTGCCCATTACGACACGTCTCTACCCGGCAAGGAGAGCCGAGGTCGATGAGCGTTTTACATCTGCTCCAGGAAGTCGCGCAAAGCGTGCAGACTGGCGCGCGAGGTCCGGGCGGACCGCCACCCGGTGGCGAGCACGGCTTCTCGTTCAAAGATGCGCTGTTCGAGCTGATTCAATTCGTCGGGTGGTTTCTCTCAATCGGTGCGATCGGTTTCCGGTTCGGTGTCGTGCGCCGGGTACGTGGAATGTCCGATGATGCGCGTCGAATTCTCGCTCCGGACAACGCCGCCATGCTTGGCTTGCTCGGAGTCGTTCTGCTATTCGTGTCCTACCTTGGCGCGCCGTTTCTCGAATCGATCTCCAGTCACCAGGCATTCACCGCCGTGCTGCCCAGGAATCGCGGCCCGTTCGAGTTGAGAATGGCGTTCCTGGCGATCGCGCTCATTGGTTATCTCATCGCCCGCACGTCACCGTCTATTGGCTGGACGCTCGCCGCTGTCGGCGTAGTGATCGCTGCGCTGTTTCCGCTTTACACCGGACGTGGTGCAGGCAAGGTGAACGCGGTGCACGTGCTTGCCGCGTCGACCTGGCTGGGGACGCTGCTCGTACTATCGATCGTCGGAATTCGCGGAGTCCTACGGCGAGAGCCCCCTGGCATGCCGCGCGCGACGCTGGTCGCTGACCTGGTGAATTCTTTTTCGCCGCTGGCGCTGACAGCAGCAGCCGTTGTCGCTTTGAGTGGACTGACCACAGCCTGGATGCATCTCAAACGCGTTTCCTCGCTGTGGACCACCGGCTACGGCATAACGCTGGTCATCAAGCTGGTCTTCGTTCTGATAGTAGTCGTGCTCGGCGCGTGGAACTGGCGAAGAGTGCGTCCGACGCTCGGCGATCTTGGTACTGAGGAAACCATAAAGCGGTCGTCGACGATGGAGCTGGCGTTTGGCGCCATCGTTTTGATCTGCACCGCGGTTCTCGTCACGCTTCCTTCGCCCCATTAAGCGAGCGTCAGCGCTCGCTCCAGCGTGACTTGATCCAGCGCACCGTCGCACTGCTGATCATCGCGGTCAGTGCGGCCGTGGCGGTTACGTCGCTGGTCCAGTGCTCATCCTCGTAGATCCGGTCCCAGCCGACGAGGACAACGAGCGCATCGCACGCGGCCGACAGCGGTCGCGAATCAGTCTGCATAGAGATCGCTTCGGCGATCGATGTAATGTGTGCAACGTGTGCGGAAGGGAACGAATGCCAATCGCCATTATTGGTGAATGGACGAAAACGATGTGAATTGCCGCTCGCGTATGGACGCTCTCGTCCAATTACTGGCTTGAGAATGGACTCCGCGGCATCGGACGCGATGTAGGCCGCTGCAGTCTCCAGTGCACCGTGCTGCATCGACGTCGACCCTGTTACCCATGATCCGGCGTAAACCACGGCCATTGCCGGAACGAGAACGTGAGCAGTGCCGAGCGGGTTGAGCGCGTGCGCGAGATGATCGAGCGATCGGGAGTGAGTGCGGAGCGCCCACTCTCGCATCTCGGGGTCGATCGTGGTCGATGCGAGAACGCCAATCGGTACAATCCATGCGCGAGCGTGCCAGTGATCCGAGACTGGTCGCGACGTTGAATCCTTTTGAGCGCCGGCGGTGTTGGACACGAGAACTGCCAATCCGATGAAGAGACCAAGCCGGCGCATGATTCACGGTAGGAAGGGGAAACGATGCGGACAAGGAGCGGCAGCTACTTTGGCACTCCTCGTCATGTTGAGCAGCGCTTGTACGGATCGCGGAATCACGGGTCCGACTCCCACGACTGGCGAATCACATCCCGGGTTCGACACCAGCATTTACCCCGGCGATGCCGAGATGCAGGCGTGGCTCCGACCGAGCTCGCCGTACGAATGGGTTGGCTACTACCTGCAGTCCCCGTGTCATCGCGATCCATCCTGGATGGGGAAACGCCAGACCCTCACCACAATGGGTTGGGGATTGGCGGTTCTTTACGTCGGTCAACAGACGTTCGATGGCGTCCCCGACGTGTTGTTCGAAGAAGACTTTCAGTCTTCGGCAGTGACTTGCTCGCGAACGCTGCTGACAACAGAGGAGGGAACTACCGACGCAATCGATGCGGTCACGAAAACAGCGTCGGAAGGATTTCCCAATGGAACGGCAATCTTTCTCGATATCGAGCACATGGATGCGATCCCCGCATCCATGGAGGCCTATTATCGGGCGTGGGTGCAGCAGGTGCTCGCCGACGGCCGGTTCCGTCCGGGCGTGTATGTGCACAGAGACAACGCGGAATCGATTCACAGCGGTATCGAGCGCGCGTATTCGGACATGAACGCAAGCGGCTCCGCCGTTTACTGGGTCACGAGTCCAACCGGTTTTTCTCTCGACGCGTCGCCGAGTGATGTCGGTTTCCCATGGGCGAGCGTTTGGCAGGGGATTTACGAGGTGTCGCAGACCTGGAACGGCGCGACGATCAACATCGACATCGATATAGCAACGACGTCATCGCCGTCGAGTCCGTAGGTGCTTTACAATCCGCTGAGTCGTGAATGAGATTATCCGATCCAGTCCCCCTCCCGATTCATCATGTCAAAAAGAAGCACACGATCTGTACTCGCGATTGCATTGGTCGCGTCGACCACTTCAACGCTTTATTCCCAGGCGACGCCGACATCCAAGACAACTCCGGTAGCATTTAACGCGGACTCAGCGCGACTCGCCGAGCTGCCGTGGCGATCGATTGGACCAGCAGTCACCAGTGGACGCGTCGTCGATTTCGCGGTGCCAGAAGGACCGCGATCGCAGATCGGAGAGAGACTCGGGGAACTTTTCTACGTAGCTTCGGCGTCAGGCGGCGTGTGGAAGACAACCAACGGCGGCACCACCTGGGAGCCCATCTTCGATAAGCAGGGCTCTGCCTCGATCGGCGATATCGCGGTTGCGCCGAGCAATCCCGAGATCCTCTGGGTTGGCACGGGTGAGAATAACAATCAGCGCAGCGCATCGTGGGGCGACGGAGTCTACAAATCGGAGAACGGCGGCAGGACATGGACGAACATGGGCCTGCGCAAATCGGAGCACATCGGACGCATCATCGTGCACCCGACCAATCCGCAAATCGTGTTCGTCGCTGCAACCGGTCCGCTCTGGGGGCCGGGCGGCGATCGTGGATTGTTCAGAACGACCGACGGCGGTCGCACCTGGAAGAACGTCAAGAACATCGACGCGCACACCGGATTCACCGACGTCATCTTCGACCCATCGAATCCGGATGTGATCTACGCCGCATCGCTGCAACGTGAGCGCAGGCCGTGGAGCTACGTCGGCGGTGGACCGGGCAGCGGCATCTGGAAGAGTATCGACGGCGGCGACACCTGGACGAAGCTGACGGAAGGACTTCCGACGACTGACGTCGGCCGCATCGGGCTCGACGTCAGTCGCTCGAATCCGAACATCGTCTACGCGACGATCGAAACCAAAGTCACCGGTAATGGCGCGGCCGTCGGTACGACTGAAGGAAGTGTCTACCGCTCTGACGATCACGGTGGCAGCTGGCAGAGAATGGGCAACGGCTTCTCGTACCCATGGTACATGGGCCAGATCCGCGTCGATCCGACTGACCCGGATCGCGTCTACTTCATGGGAGTACCACTTCAGGTATCGACCGATGGCGGTCGAACTTTTCGCGCCACGGCCGGCGGTGCACACTCGGATCACCACGCGATGTGGATCGACCCGCTCGATCCGAATCATCTCATCATCGGTTGCGACGGAGGTGTCTACATCAGTCGCGATCGCGGTCGCACAGTCGACTTCGTCCCCAATCTTCCGATCGCGCAGTATTACGCGATTGCCGCCGACATGCGGCAGCCGTACTACTACGTCTACGGAGGACTCCAGGACAACAGCAGTTGGGGCGGCCCAAGCCAGACGAGAAATCGCCAGGGAATCACCAACGCAGATTGGGTGAGAACAACCGGCGGTGACGGATTCTACGCGCAGATCGATCCGCAGGATCCGAACACCGTGTACGGCGAATCGCAGGAAGGTGACATCGTTCGCTACGATGTCCGCACCGGCGAGCAGAAAACCATCAAGCCACTCCCGGAATTCGGTGCGCGTCCGTATCGATGGAACTGGAGCTCGCCGATGATCATCTCGCCTTACGATCACAACACGCTCTACTTCGGCGCGAACTATCTCTTCAAGAGCAACAATCGCGGCGACTCGTGGACGCGACTCGGTCCGGATCTCACCCGCCACCTGAATCGCGACAGTCTGCCGGTAATGGGTAAGCTGTGGCCTCGCGACGCGATCGCGCGCCACAACGGCACCGCTGACTACGGCAACATCAGCACGATCGACGAATCACCAAAACGCCAGGGAGTTCTTTACGTCGGCACCGACGATGGTGTGGTCGCGGTCTCACGCGACGGCGGCGCGACGTGGACGAAGTACACGCGATTCCCGGGTGTTCCCGACCAGACCTATGTGAGTCGCGTCGTTGCGTCCCGATTCAACGAAGGGACTGTCTACGCAACGATGGACAATCACCGGAACAACGACTTCAAGCCCTACGTGCTTGAGAGCGATGATTACGGCGCGCACTGGAAGGCGATCACCGGCAATCTTCCCGCGAACGGATCGGTTCAAGTCGTGCGCGAAGATCTCGTCGACCAGAACCTGCTCTTCGTCGGCACCGAGTTCGGCGCGTTCTTCTCGGCGATGGGCGGCAACAACTGGACACAGCTCAAATACAACCTGCCGACTGTCGCCGTTCACGACATCCTCGTGCATCCGCGAGAACACGATCTCGTAATCGGAACGCACGGGCGTGGCATTTACATCATCGACGACATCACGCCGCTCGAGCAGCTGGCTGAAGCAAATCGCACCGGCACGTCCCTCTTTCCGGTCAGAGCTGCGACGGAGTACAACCCAAACAGCTCTGTTCCTGGCGGCGTACGAGGTGCCGGTGCACTCGGCGATCGCGAGTACTCGGCTCCCAACCCCGCGTTCGGGGCAATCATTACCTACTACCTGCGGGATTCCGTGCCGCGCGGCGGCGATGTGACGCTCGGCATTTACGACGCGAGTGGAAACCGGGTGCGAGAGCTCACTGCCAACAAAAAACAGGGTATGCATCGCATCACCTGGGATTTGCGTAGCACACCTCCGTACACCGTCCGTCGTCCCGCGAATCAGGTTGGGGAGCCAAGCTTCAGACAGCGTGATCCGCAGGGGCCGTTCGTGTTGCCAGGTCGTTATACGGCGCGGCTTACGGTCAAAGGACCCGGCGCAATCACACGCGAAGTGCCAATCGACGTGAGATCGGATCCGCTCGTCCAGCTGACCGATGCTGATTATCGCGCGTTGTACGACATGCGCGTCAGCACCGGACGACTGCAGGCAACGGTTCAGGCAGCAGTGCGCACCGCGGAGCAGTTGAAGGAACAGCTCACCGATGCCAAGGCCGCAATTAAAAATGCTTCGGGGCCGGACAGCCTCTCGAAGCAGGCAGATGCTGTGGACAAGGAGCTGTCGGACATTCTCACGAAATTGCGCGGCGATCCTGATGCGCCGCCCGTCAGCGACGATAAGCGCGTTGAGGACCCTTCGATTCAGGAGCGGGTCAATTCAGTCGCCGAGCAAATCGGGAATGTCACTTCGCCGCCGACGGAGCTTCAGCGGGCGACGCTCACTCTGGCCAGCCAGGATCTTCAGCGCGAAGTGGGCCGATTGAACAACCTGTTGCAGCGTCGGGTGCCGGCGCTCAATGCGAGCATGGATGCGGCGAAGATTCCGTGGACCATCGGAAGGCCGGTCGAATTCATGAAATGAGCGCCGAGTACTTCACCAAACTGCTCGCCCACATGGAGTGGGCGGATAAACGCGCGCTGGCCAGCTTGCACGCAATGTCTGACCCGCCCCCACAGGCAGTCGAACTGATGGCTCACGTACTCGGCGCTGAGCGGGTCTGGCTATCTCGCATCCACGGCGAAAGCTCTCCGATCGCGGTGTGGCCAAAACTGTCTCTCGACGATGCCGATCGAGTTTTGGCCGAAAATGTCGACGGCTATAAGCGCGTACTACCTCGGCTCTCGGCAGATACACTCCAGCAACCAATCACCTACAGGACCAGCGCTGGTGATGAGTTCACGTCGACCATCGAGGACATTCTGACTCAGGTCGTTACTCACGGGTCGTATCATCGCGGGCAAATCATAGCGCAGGTGCGGGCCTCGGGCGGGAATCCCAATCCGACGGACTACATAGCGTTTATAAGGGGCGCGCCAGCTGCCACCCGGCAGAGGTGAGCACTTAAGGGCTAGCCGAATAACGAGTTAGCTTCGCGTAAGGGGCACATGACTTGCCCAATCCAAATGTATGGTGGTGAAGGGACTGTCTCTCGAAAGTGGGCTGCAAAAGAACCTCGAGCTGTCGGACAGTCTTGTTGAAAACTTCCAGCAACCAGCCATCGACCTGACGCTGGTCTCGGAAGTCGCGAACGCGGTGGAGATCGAGCGCCAGGCGCCGGCGCCACTCATCAAACAACCAGAACTGATCATCACCCCCGATCGGGATGCGCGATTCCGACCGCCGGCTGAAGTCACGAGCGAGCTGCTCGACACGATTGCTCAACGCGCCTCAACGGCGAAGGCACTGCCGACAACTCTCGTTATCGTCGCACACCCCGATGACGAGGCAATCGGAGCCGGCGGACTGTTGGCGGGTCTTCCGGACGCGGTCGTCGGTCACGTGACAGATGGCGCACCACGCGACGAGCGTTATGCGCAGAGCAAAGGATTTCTTACTCGCGAAGAGTATGCACGGGCGCGTCGACGCGAAGTCGTCAATGCGCTGGCGCATGTCGGGATCACGCCCGATCGCTGTCGCGGACTCGGCTACGTCGATGGCGAAGCAAGCAATCATCTGCTGGAGCTGGTGCTGGATGTCGCAGATCTGATCGATGAAGTGAGACCGGACATTGTGCTGACGCATCCCTATGAGGGCGGCCATTCCGATCACGATGCGACGGCGTTCGCCGTTCAGCTCGCGTGTGGAATTCTGCGACGCGATCGTGCTCCAGCGCCGCTGGTGCTTGAGCTGACGTCGTATCACAACTACAGTGGCACCCGCAGAGTCTTTCATTTTCTCCCGTTCATCGGCACGTACCATCAGACGATCCGTCTCACTGCCGCCGAGAAATTGCTGAAGAAGCGGATGTACGATGAGTTCGTATCGCAGAAGAACGTGCTGGAGAAGTTTCCAATCAACGTCGAGAAATTTCGTCCCGCCCCGCGCTATCTCTTCACGAGTCCGCCCCATGAAGGGCAGCTCGATTACGAGCGATTCTGCAGCCTGATTACCGGCGCTCAATGGCGCAAGAACGCGGAAAGGGCGCTCGACGCGCTGCGCACTCGTCGCCACCGCTTCGTCCAGACCTTCAATCGCCGTCGGAAACCGCGAATCGGTCGCTGATGTTTGCGGGGCCGGGCGCAGCCCGATAGTATCCGGCGTGGCCCTCCTCTACTCCTACCTCCAGAAGTATCGCAACCTGATTCTGCTCGCCCTGGTGCTGGCGGCGACCAATCAGGTCTTTTCGCTGCTTGATCCGCTGATCTTCCGGCACGTGATCGATGACTACGCGACACGTTTTCGCGAGTATCAGACCGGCACCTTCATCAAGGGCGCTGGTACGCTGCTGCTGATGGCGATGGGCGTCGCGTTCGTCTCGCGGGTCGCCAAGAATTTCCAGGACTACTACGTCAACGTCATCGTCCAGCGCGTCGGCGCCGAGATGTATTCCGACGGAATCAGGCACTCGCTGGAGCTGCCGTACTCTGTTTTCGAGGACCAGCGCAGCGGCGAGACGCTGGGCAAGCTCCAGAAGGTGAGGCAGGACGTCGAGCGCTTCATCTCGCTGTCGATCAACCTGATTTTCACGACGCTGGTTGGTGTTTTATTCGTGGTGGTCTATGCCCTGACTGTGCACTGGGTGATCGTGCCGGCATTTCTGGCAACGGTTCCCTTGCTGGGCACGCTAAGCTGGGCGCTGAGCGGGCGAATCAAGAACATCCAGAAGGTGATTGTCGCCGAGACGACCGCGCTCGCCGGGTCGACGACCGAATCGCTGCGCAACATCGAGCTCGTAAAGAGTCTCGGTCTCGCAGATCAGGAAGTCGTGCGGCTGAACGCAACCACCGAGAAGATCCTTCGGCTCGAGCTGAAGAAGGTTAAGTACATCAGAAGTCTCAGCTTCCTGCAGGGCACGGCAGTGAATTTCCTGCGCACGTGCATCCTGTTCATGATGCTCTACCTGATTTTCACGCAGAAGATCACCGTCGGCCAATTCTTCTCATTGTTGTTCTACTCCTTCTTCATTTTCGGGCCGATGCAGGAGCTGGGGAACATCATCAACGTCTATCGAGAGACCGAAGTCTCGCTCGGCAATTTCAGCAGAATTCTCGAGACGCCGAAGGATCCCAAGCCGGCAGCGCCGGTCCCGTTGACGGATATCGAGTCGCTGGAGTTCGTGAACGTCGGCTTCATGCATCAATCGGCCAGCACCCCGGCGCTGACCGATATCTCCTTCGACGTCAACCGCGGCGAGACGATCGCTTTCGTCGGACCATCGGGTGCAGGCAAGACGACGCTGGTGAAGCTGTTGGTTGGACTCTATCTGCCGCGTGAAGGCGAGATTCTCTACAACGACGTGCGCGGCACCGACGTCGATCTCGACAGGCTGCGTGAGCGGATAGGGCTCGTCACGCAGGATTCCCAGCTGTTCTCGGGCACCATTCGCGAGAATCTGAAGTTCGTCAACCCGCGGGCGACCGATGACGAGTGCCTGGAAGTCCTGCGCAGGGCAGCCGCGCACGCCCTACTCGCTCGCGCCGACAAAGGACTCGACACTGTAATTGGTGAGGGTGGCATCAAGGTCTCCGGTGGCGAAAAACAGCGGTTATCGATTGCGAGAGCGCTGCTGCGCAATCCACACCTGCTGGTGTTCGACGAAGCCACGTCGTCGCTCGATTCTCTGACCGAAGAAGAGATCAGTCGCACCATGCGCGACGTTGCGAGCTCGCGCGAGGTAATAACGATTTTGATTGCGCACCGGCTGTCGACCGTGATGCACGCCGATCGCATCTACGTGCTGGAGCGGGGCAAGATCGTCGAAGTCGGACAGCACGACGACTTGCTGGAGCGGACCGGTCTGTACTATGCAATGTGGCGGCAGCAGGTTGGCGAGCGGCGGAGCGGACCGCAGCTCCCCGCGGCGCCGCGGCCTGCCCAGCTCGCTTCCGCGTAATAGACTCTCTTTCATCGACGCCAATGCCCGACGATTCCGGAAAACTGAAGCGCGGCAACTTCATCCAGTCGCTGGAGACGATTCGTCGCGAAGCCGAGGGCCTGCTCAGGCGAAAAGATCTGCCCGCGGAAGTAAAAGCCGGCCTCGATCGCATCGTCGCGCAAACGCGGGGCGAGTTTGATCTGGGTGGCGATATAGAGTAGGGAAAGGGGATGCGGGATGCGGGATGCGGGATGCGGGATGCGGAACTGCTTCCTAGACGGCCGGCCCGAACTGCGCATCCCCCCCATCCCGCATCCCGCCTCGCATCCCGCTTCCAACCCCAGCCGTCCCACCGGCATCCTATCCCTGCCTGAGATGAAGATGAGCGCAGTGGTATCGGACACGATCGGGCAGTACCCGTCCACGACCGGTGAAGAAAAGGCTGCGACGCTGGAATCCATTCGGCGCGCGCAGGCTGGCGACGTCGCTGCATTCGAGACTCTTTATCGCGAGCACTCGGCGCGGATCTTCGCGCTGTGCCTTCGCCTGAAAGGAGGCGATCGCACCGATGCTACCGAGTTGATGCAGGACGTCTTCGTGCGGGCCTGGCGCCGGCTGTCGACGTTTCGCGGCGATTCCGCATTCTCGTCGTGGCTGCATCGGCTGGCGGTGAACACGATGCTCGAGAACGCGCGAAGCGAGAAACGGCGTACCGCACGGGTGCTGTCGATGGAAGACACCTCCGCGCTGCCGGGTGCGGCGCGGTCGAGTGGGATCGATCTGAGGATGGAAATGGAAGAAGCGGTGGCGTCGCTGCCGAAAGGCGCGCGCACCGCGTTCGTGCTCCACGATATCGAGGGGTATCAGCATCAGGAAATCGCGGAGCAATTGAGCGTCTCGGTTGGTACAGTGAAGGCGCAGCTGCACCGCGCCCGAAGACTGCTTCGCGACAAGCTGGATGGAAGATCGGAGGTAAAGAAGCAATGACACACGAAGTGATCAGACATTTGCTCGATGATTATGTGACTGGTGAGCTGCCGGAGGACGCGCGTGGTCCGGTGGCCGAGCATATCGCAGCGTGCGTGATGTGCGCTGAAGAAGTGAGCGGACTCGAGCGAGTGCTCGCCCGCGCTGCGGACCTGCCGAGGTCGATCGATCCTCCGGCCGAAGCGTGGGAGAACATCAAGGCGGCAATTCAAAGAGACGAAGCTTCAGTTGCGGCCCCGCCCCGCCAGCGATTTGCTTCGCGCCATCCAGTGCTCATCGCGCTCGCGGCGTCTATTGTCGTTGCGATACTGTCTTCGGCTGGAACGGTCGCTTATCTCCACTCGAGAAGTGCGGCCGGACAGTCTGCCGCCGACGTGCGAGAGCAGGCGACGCCCGCCAACTTTGCCGACTTCACGATCGAGGAGAATAACTATCTGCGTACCGTCGGCGCGCTCCAGGACATTCTCGATCAACAGGAGTCGGTGCTTGCACCTGAGACAGTCGCCCAGTTGAGGGCAAGCTTGCGCACGATCGACGAAGCTATCCTCGAGGCCAGAAATGCTCTCGCCCGCGATCCGGCGAACAAGGTTCTGATCGAGATGCTTTCGGCAAACTACAGGCAGAAAGTGGATCTGCTGCGCCGCACCACCGAGATGACACGTGGCAGTTAGTCGTTTCCTGACTCTGGTGGTGGCAGCCTCTGTCGCTGCGACGCCCGCGCTCGCCCAGAAGAAAGTCGAGCGCCGGCTGCCGCTGGGCATGGAAGGCGCTTTCCGCATCGTTAACATGGTCGGCAGCGTCACGGTGCATGGCTGGAACAAGGACACTGTGCTGGTGCGGGCGTCATTGCCACAGTTGGACAGGCTTCTGATGGGCGGCACTTATACCGGCGCGAAGATGTTCATCGAGAACGCGGACGACCGTGATCCGAAGCCAACGCATCTCGACGTCTGGGTGCCGGCTCGAACAAAACTGTGGATCAAGACCGCGACGGCGAACATCGACGTCACCGGCGTCGACGGTCAGCTCGATCTGTACGTCGTCAGCGGCACAATCGATGTCAACGCGAATCCGCGCGAGCTGAATGCTGAAGCCATCGATGGCGACATACACGTGATTGGCTCGCCGTCATGGCTGCGCGCGAAAAGCGCGAGCGGCACCATCACGTTGCGCGGCAGCAGTTCCGATGCTGCGTTCTCGACGGTGAGCGGCGCGATCAGGATCGACGGCGGGAACTTCGAGCGCACCAAGGTCGAAACAGTGACCGGCAACATCACCTTTACCGGCATGCTCGATCGCTCCGGGACTTTCGACTTCGATACACACAGCGGGAATATCGACATTGCGATTCCCGACAAGGTGAACGCAGACGTCGCCGTCGTGACGATTGCCGGAAACATCACCAACAACCTGTCGAAGGCGCGTCCGGTATCGGGCCAATTCGGTCGTGGCACCGAGCTCAACGTGGAGACTGGCGGCGGCGGCGCGAAGATCTCGGTGCGGACGTTCAAAGGCCCAGTGACTCTGCGCAGGCCTTCGGCGTAGTGCGTTAAACCCTGAGCAAGTGAGCGGCATCGTACCAGCGCTCGAAAAAACTTCTTCAGGAGATTGTATGAGAACCAAACTGCTCCGCTCCCTTGCCCTGGTGAGCGCACTGACGTTGTCGGTTTCCAGTGCAGCGCTTGCCGGCCCACCGTGGATCGCGATCGAGTATCCGGCCAATCCGTTCGACCAGGCAACGCGTGGTGGCTATCTCACGGTCCGTACCTACCATCATGGCGAGATCATGTCGAAGACGTTGACCGGCACCGCTGAAGGGATCGTCGATGGCAAGCGTCAAAGCATGAAGCTCGATATCCGTCCCGCTTCGCGCCCCGGCATGTACGTCGTGTTCTGGCAGAAGCCCGCGACCGGTCGCTGGGTTCTCGTGATCAACAGCGGCAACCAGGGCGTCGTCGATGCGACTGCGGTCGTAGAGATCAGCCCCACCGGCGGCGTCGCCGGCATCACAGTTCCAACTCGCACCTATGGTGGCGGCTGGATCGGCCCGCGCCCAGTCGCGTCGGCGGAGATCGACGGACTGCTGCAGGGAAGGGCGCTGGCGAGTGCTGGGACACATGTCGTGACCGGCAACGTACGCTAATCGCGGGTTGCGGACTTTAGAAACGAACTACCTCGCTGGTAGCTGATAGCAGCTAGCTGATAGCTAGTCGCTGCAAGCGACGGGACGGATCTCGACGGAGGTAGACGAAAGGCGTTTTGTTCGCCTTATGCGATGAGATCCGTCTGGTTGCAGGCAGCAATCAGCTAACAGCCGGCTGCTATCAGCTAACAGCGAGGTAGTTCGCTGTTAAGACCTCAGTTCGCAGTCCTACTGTCCCCTGAGGTTACTGAGGTTCTGCCTCAGCTCCGCAGTCCTGCGCGACGAGTAGTCGGCGAAACAACGGGCGCGGTCGCGGGCCCATAGCCGATTTCCCTGACTCGGAGTCTGGGCGGTGCAGTCGCTATCGCGCTTGTTCACCCAATCGCGCTGCGACTGACGGAACCTGTCCTCCAGGTCCGAGCCGCCCGACTTTCTCG